>Ga0164294_10000306_pt1 | contig 46148 bp, 44 predicted proteins | sample GEODES005metaG_FD_111479 | JGI IMG/M metagenome (GOLD analysis project Ga0164294, IMG submission 111479) | Oligotrophic lake water microbial communities from Sparkling Lake, Wisconsin, USA - GEODES005 metaG | ecosystem: Environmental > Aquatic > Freshwater > Lake | place: USA: Sparkling Lake... | reverse complement strand
GCCTTCTAAGAGTCGAAGCACCTCATCTCGAAGAGGCTCTCTTTCTGCATAAAGATAGTCTTCAATAAGAGTTTGGGTTTTTTCCACGGAGAGATTTTCGTCTTTTATAATTTGTTCAAAAGCGTTCTGTTTTTGTTCGTTCTAGAATTTTTTATTAAAGATTTAGCCTTCGATTTGATGAGCAATTGAATAATTTCCCACCAAAGTTTTTGCGGTCGAACTAGCTTAACTTCGCACAAGCATCGGCGATGCGATTCATCGCATTTTTCAAAAATTCTTCGGAGGCGGCGTAGGAAATTCTGAAGAAATCTGGAGCGCCAAAAGCAACGCCAGGAACTACTGCCACCAAGGCTTCTTCCAGAATGTAGGCGGCGAAATCATTATCATTTTCAATCACTTTTCCAGCGAGAGTTTTTTTGCCGTAAAGGCCAGCGCAAGAAGGAAATACGTAAAAGGCGCCTTTGGGAATATTGCAATTAATGCCGTCAATTTTGTTAAGCATTTCTACGACCATGTTGCGACGTGATTCGAAAAGTTTGGCGTTAGTTTCGATGTAATCTTGTGGGCCATTTAGCGCCTCAACTGATGCTGCTTGTGAAATTGAAGATGGGCTAGAAGTGCTTTGAGATTGGATCATCGCCATTGCTTTGATCAATTTTTCTGGACCAGCGCCGTAACCAATTCTCCAGCCAGTCATCGCGTAAGCTTTAGAAACGCCGTTAACGATTAAGGTGCGCTCTTTCAATTTTGGCTCAACTTCTGCGAGTGTGGCGAATTTAAAATTATCAAAAATTAAGTGTTCGTAAATGTCGTCAGCCATCACGTGAACTTGCGGATGACGCAATAAAACTTCTGCTAGGTCTTTAAGCTCAGCAGCTGAATAGCACGTGCCTGTTGGGTTGCTCGGCGAATTAAAAATTATCCATTTGGTTTTTGGCGTAATTTTTTCTTCGAGAGATGTTGGTGAAATTTTAAAATTATTTTTTACCAAAGATTCAACGATCACCGGATTTCCGCCGGCAAGCAAAACCATGTCTGGGTAAGAAACCCAGTAAGGTGCGGGAATAATTACCTCATCTCCCGGATTGATTGAGGCGATTAATGCATTGTAAATAACTTGTTTTGCACCGGTTGAAACACAGATCTCGGAAGGTTTATATTCCAAATTATTTTCGCGCTTAAACTTGCCGATGATTGCTTTTTTAAGTGCGGCAGTTCCGTCAACCGCAGTGTATTTTGTATCACCTTTTCTGATTGCTTCGATCGCCGCATTTTTAATGTTTTCTGGCGTGTCGAAATCTGGCTCACCCATTCCGAGCGAAATAATATCCTTACCCGAAGCCTTTAACTCTGCAGCCTTCATCGAAACGGCAATTGTTGGAGATGGCTTAATTTTAGAGAGAGATGAGGCTAAAAATGACATGATTTTCTTGGTTAAATTTTGTCACCCTTTAACAGAATCAGGGTGGCGAATTGAGTCATGCTGGCCCTGCCGAATTATGACGTTGGCGCGGGTTGACTTTTCAAAGGGCGGCGCGTTTTATGCGCGCATTCTTCTGATTCAATCTTCATTTTTTAAATAAATGTCGTCTACTGGTCAACTGGCCACCGATCCACTATTCTTGGGCTTAACTCGACCATCAATGTTATGCGGAGTTAGCTACACTTTTGCTGCGCTTAACGGAATTTGTTCGCTTCTCGCTTTTATTGTCACTAATCAATTCATATTCCTTTTAGTTATTCTTCCTGCCTTGCATATGGTTGGCTGGTTCATCTGCTTAAAAGAACCTCGCGCCATCGAACTTTTCATCGCCAGCATGTCAAAATGCAATGTCTGCCGCAACAGATATTATCACGGCGGCACTAACTCCTACGACGTTTACTAGATGCATAAATATAGAACACATAACTGCTCCGAGTTGAGAAAATCTCATGTCGGACAAACAGTAAAACTTTCAGGCTGGGTTCATTCAAAGCGCGATCACGGAAGCCTTATTTTTATTGATTTGCGCGACCATTTCGGCATTACGCAACTTGTTACAGATTCACTTCAGCCAATCAAGCTTGAGTCGGTAATTACCGTAATGGGAGAAGTTGTTGCTCGCGCTACTGACGCGGTAAATCAAAATATCAAAACCGGAGAAATTGAAGTCAAAATTAGCCAATTAATTATTGAATCTGCAGCTGAGCAAATCCCTTTTCAGATTAATGATAGTAACGAATATCCAGAAGAATTGCGTTTAAAATATCGCTTCCTCGATTTACGTCGTGAAAAAACTCACAAGAATATTGTTTTGCGCAGCCAAGTTATTTCAAGCATTCGCGCCGAAATGACAGCACAAGGGTTTTTGGAAATTCAAACTCCAATTCTTACTGCTTCATCTCCGGAAGGTGCTCGCGATTATTTAGTCCCTGCCCGTCTTCACCCAGGAAAATTCTATGCTTTGCCCCAAGCTCCACAGCAGTTCAAGCAGCTTTTGATGGTAGCGGGTTTTAACCGCTATTTCCAAATTGCCCCCTGTTTTCGTGACGAAGATTTGCGCGCAGATCGCACTCCAGAATTTTATCAACTCGACATGGAAATGTCGTTTGTTGAACAAGAAGACGTATTCAAAGCAATCGAACCAGTGCTTAAAACTATCTTCAAAAAATACGGCGTGAAAAAAACTTCCGACGAAAATTTCATCCACATTTCTTACGAAGAGGCGATGTTGAAATATGGAATCGACAAGCCTGATTTGCGCAATCCGATTTTAATTTCTGACGCAACCAACATTTTCCGCGGCTCAGATTTTTCGATTTTTGCTAAACAAATTGAGCAAGGCGCAACTATTCGCGCGATTCCGGCGCCAAAATGCGCAGCGCAACCAAGATCCTTCTTCGACAAAATGATCGAATTCGCTCAAGGCAACGGCGCCAAGGGTTTAGCCTACATTATTTTTGATGAGATGGGCGAAGGAAAAGGCCCAATCGCAAAATTTTTGTCAGCAGAAAAACTTGCAGAACTTAAACAAACTGCCGGCTTACAAAATGGCGACGCGGTTTTCTTCTCTTGTGGAAAAAAATCCGAGGCCGCGAAAATCGCCGGTCAAGTTCGTATTAAACTTGGTTGCGACTTAAATTTGATCGATGAATCAATTTATAAATTCTGTTGGATCGTTGACTTCCCGATGTACGAAATGGACGAAGAAAATGGCAAAATTGAATTTTCACATAATCCCTTCTCAATGCCGCAAGGCGGGCTTGAAGCCTTGAATTCAAAAGATCTGCTAAACATCAAAGCATTTCAATACGACATTGTTTGTAATGGCGTTGAATTATCTTCAGGCGCAATCCGAAATCACAAACCAGAAATTATGTACAGGGCTTTTGAGCTTGCAGGTTATGGTCGCGAAGTGGTGGAAGAGAAATTTGGCGCAATGCTTAATGCCTTTAAATATGGCGCGCCACCACATGGTGGAATCGCTCCGGGCATTGATCGCATCATCATGCTTCTTGCTGATGAGCCAAATATTCGTGAAGTAATTCCATTTCCGATGAATGGTAAGGCGCAAGATTTGATGATGAATGCACCGGCCAATGTTTCGGAAAAACAGTTAAAGGAATTGAATGTGGACCTAAGCAAAAAGGCTCGCGAATTATTGGAAAAATAAATGATACAAAAGCAACACGAGTAAGATTTTCTAAATAGATTTTTTTGCTAAAATTAAGGAAAATTCGACGAACTTTTGAAGAAGTTAAAATAACTTGAGTTAGGTGTGGAGTTAAAGAATTTTAAAAATAATTTACTCGCGCTTGAAGAAGTGATTAGCTTGACCTCTTTAGATTAAGTGAATAATTGCCTGCGTGATGGAATGGTAGACATAACGGACTTAAAATCCGTGGGGAGTATATCCCTTGCCGGTTCGAGTCCGGCCGCAGGTACCATCCGATGCGATTTCAAAATTAAGTTATTTGATGAACCTACCCAAAAAAATAGCACATTTCCTAGCGCTGATTTTTTTGGCGACATCTCTTCTATCTTGCACTGAAGGTTGTGTCGAAGCTGAACAATTTGATTCCGAGTCAGTAACTATTCAATCAAAGCCCTTAGAAATTTATGGTAACTATGACCCAAGAAGTGGTGGCCAAAGGGTAGATTGGGATGATCCGTCACTAAGATCCAACGGTACTGAATTTTTGATGCAGATAACTGGATCTTGGACATCCTTGAATGGCAATGCTAACTTGATTAATCAATTGCCTCGATGCAATACCTGCGCTAAGAAAGAGGGTGTTGCCAATTGCATTTGTTACAAAGATCAGATACCTGCCGCAGAAAAAGATCCAGCTGGAAATCTCTACACTCAAGATAAGGATGGAAAGCAACTTAAATGCGCCTCTAATGCCGCTCATCAAGATGATGCAACAAGATGCACCTGCACTAAACAACATGGTGCAGCCACCGATTATGGCATTCATCATTTTCCACGCGATTTGTTAAACAAAGACGAAACCGTTAAACTCGCTGATGATCAAAGTGATTGTAAATATGATCGAGGAATGGGTGCTTACATGGCGCTATGGGGAAATAATGGAGTTACTACGCCAATTAGGGCTTATCATCTTTTTTCGGAAGAGGCTATTTGTAACGTTGTTCGTAACTCCAATGGACAATGTGTAGACAGCTTAGGTAATGACATGACGCGCTATGTTTTTCGCAGCGCCAATAATCGCATTTTCGTGAAAGATGATAATGATGGAAATGATGACTTTGACAATAATACCGAAAATGATGATTACCACGCGTCAAACGAACATCTCAAAGTCATTATGCATGACACATATTACAGAGATAATTATGGCTCATACAATATTCAGATTTTGCGCGGCGTCGGCAGTTCTAAAGAGAACGGGTTATTAGAATCTTTAGTCTTAGTAGTCGAAAATGCGCTCCTAGGCAAATTCGATGATGATGGCAATAGGGAGGGCGGAATAATCCGTTTCATGTATTTAGCGGTCGTTCAAGATTCCGGCTTTTCTCTCGCGATGCAAATGTCGCTTATTCTTTACGTCACACTTTTTGGCGCTGCTCATATTTGGGGACTAGTCGAAATGAATAAAAAGGAGATCATGAGCAGAATGCTCAAAATCGCCCTGATTATGTTCTTTGTAAGTCCGACCAGTTGGGACTTTTACAACGAGTTCATCGTCCGCTTTTTTATGGATGGAATGAATTACCTCATCGGAATATTTATGAATCTATCCGATTCAAATATCGATCAGACTTCGATGATCAAAGTAGCGCAAATAGATCGAACGGTAGAAGAAAGTAGCGCCACTCGTTTCTCTTATGTCGATCTAATCATCAAAAAACTTATGTCTGAAGCGACGGCAAAAAAAATTGCCGCTTTATTCTTTAGCGACTTCTTTGGCTTCTTTTACATGATCATGATTTACGCCACTATTTTCATGTTCATCGCCGTGATGTTGTTTATCGCAACTATCTACATCACCAACTTGATTAAGCTTATTTTTGTGCTCTCGATTGGACCAATATTTATCGTATTCACTTTATTCACCAAAACTGCAGGCTACTTCAATAATTGGATCGGCTACGTCGCCGGCAGGTCGTTTGAAATGATTGTTCTATTCATCGTTCTTTATCTTTTCGTAACCATCATCGACAAGAAGTTTACCGGAATGCTTCTTTATCGCGCCTGCGGTCTATCGTGGGGAATCGGACCATTAAAAATGACTATTTTACAAACCTTTGATTTTGAACGCAGTTTTCCTGAATGGCTTACTTATTTTGCCGCCATTGCTGGATTACTCTTCGTAATGTATGACTTAATCGACAAACTTCCTAATGTTGTAGTCGCTTTATTCTCTCTTAAAATTAGTGGCAATGCTGCAAGTCCGGGTATCGCTAAAGACGCAGCTGGAGATCCGGTTCCTTACAGTAAAATGGGTGCAGGTACAGCTTTTGGTGGAGCAGCTGGAGTTGCTGGGAAAGTATTTAATAGAGTCGCTACTGAAGGAACTTCCGCGGCAATGTATGGAATGGGTCGAATTTCTGATGCAACAGGTCTTTCCTCTCTTCGTGACGGAATTCTCAGTAAATTGCCCAATAATCCGATTGGCCAAAACATCATGGGTGAAGCTATGAAAAGTGCAGCAAGTGCCGGAGAAGGAAAAAGTGGAGCAGAAAAAGAATTGGCGATGAGATCGGCATTCTCAAGCGCAATGCAATCTAGAATGCTCGCAGAACCTTTAAAAATGTCCGCATTTGGCATAAGCGACCAATCTATTGGCGCCTTCATGGACCAAAAACTAGTCAAAGAACCTCTTCGAGACTTTCTCAAACAAGAAGCAAAAAATATGAGAAATATGGGCGACAAAACTCCGATTGGCCAAGCGGATATCGCAGCTCACCTAGTGAGCAAGGCAAGTGCATGGGCTCAAGAAAAACTTTCTCCAACTTCTGCAGAAAGAGTTAAGGGCTATCTAGGTGAAAAAAGCATGAAAGATTTGATGACAAATCATGGTAGCATGACAGCAGCTGAGGCAGCAAAAGCCTTTGCTAACAATCCAGATAAACAAAATGAATTCAGAGCTCATCTTGCTGGGCGTCAAGCTGAAGAAAAATTGAATTACGATAAAGCTAAAAGAGGTCCAATTAGCCTTGCCTCAAGAGGACTTAGCAATATTAAACATGCTTTAACAAATAGTCCTCATCACAATCCAGGCAGAATGCAGAGCAGCTTTGAGCGCGAACTTGATAGCAAGAAAAATCTAAAACCCTTAAGTAATAAAGAACACAAAATCAGAACCGATAATGCTAGAATAGAAGGCATGCGCTCACAGCTGCAAAATCAAAAAACTCCTCAAAATCTAGATTCGGCTAAAAACAATACCGAAAGAAAGCAGATGATTAAGGACGATAAAAGAGAAGCTCAGAAACAAGATTTTTTTCTAAAAAAACTTCGAGATAATGCAAAAAGCGCGCAAGATCCACGGTGGCTTGGGAATCGAATGTCTGACCGAGCAGCAGCATTTTATTATAAAGATAAGAACAATGAACGCCGAACAGGTAATGCAACAAGTGAGCGAAATAAATTATTAAAAAACTTAGAAACAAATGACGGCAAAACCCTGTCCGAAAAAGCAGCGGAGCTCAGTAAGTTTAATGAAAGACTTGGAATCAAATTCACCAAAGATCCTCAGCTAGAACTTATAGAAATGCAGCGAAAAGCCAAAAATGATTCTGAACTTTCCAAAGAATTTGCCGAAAAAATGCTTGCTCACGAACGCGCAGCTTCCTTGTTGAAAGATGGCGAAGCCTTAGAAAAAGCTGAGGCTATTAAACTAGATTCATTAGAAAAGGCAGAAAAAGTCTTACTAAATCGTGAATCAAATGAACAAGAAAAAAAGGATGCTATGGGACTCGTCGCAACCAGCTTCAAAATTGACTTCGGCGCCAGCATTTCTGATGCACTAATGAAGGAATCAAAGATCGGTCTAGAAGCAGGAAGTATCTTGCTCGACGCCGCTAAAAATAAAGATGGTGTAGTCGATCAAAAAGTACTTGCTGCGCTTGAGGTCAACAAACATCAAGCTGAAAGTCAATTAAAAATTGTCAAACTTGATAAGCAGATAAAACAAATGGAGATCGATCAAGCAGGGGGAAATCCTAAGGAGCTTTTTAGGCTGAACAATGAAATGAAAAAACTTGAAACATCATTCTCGGCTATTGAAGGGAATTGTAGCTCACTTGTTGCTCAGTTAGAATCTTTGAAAAGTAATTAAGATTGATCTTGGTTAGTTTTTTGATACTTAATGGAAATGAAATTTAATGTAATTTTCTAAGCAGGTCAAATTCAAAGTTATGCTCTTTTAATTCTAGATCTAAAAAGACTGATTCTAGTTCTGGCTTCAAAGTTCTTCCGTCGTAAAGATTTTTTGTAAGCATGTTTGTCTGCTTATTAAGAGTTTTTAGGGTAGCTACAGGATTCGTATTATAACGTACGTTAAGCTTTCTAGAGGCATGCACACCAACGATAAAGGATTTTTTAAAAGTAAAAATTTCTATATCAAAAACTTTTATTATTTCAAAGATAGAAAATACGCGTTAGCCTTTGATTTATATGGGTAGAAGCCGGTAATTCTTTAAGCTTGAAAAATCTTTAACATACAATTTTGTTCTTTTCCTAAAGTTGCCCCAATTTAGATAATATGGTAGCAGAGCTCAATTTTGGCTTCTGGCTCAGTCTTTTTCACAAGAAATATGAAGCAAAGATCTGGCAGAAAAAAAGCGCTCTTCAAACGGTATTTTCAAATCACATTAATACTGGCTTGGTTCTCAACATTAAAGAAATCCGCGCTGATTTAGAAAATATTAGAAAGCTGAGAAATAGAATTCTTCATCATGAACCAATTGTAAATATTACCCTTGGGGGTTAAGGCCCTTCATAGCTTGATCTATTTTTACCTTGAATCTATGGCGCCAGAGATTGTGGAAGAGATCAGAGAAGTTGATAAATTTACAACAATATAAATCTGCGCAATTTGTGTCGCCATTGGCGAAGCTATTGTTGATTAATGACTTAGTTGTATCGTCCCTCTAAATAATGGGTTCGTCAATTAACCATCTTTTTATCTGGCAGCAACTGATTCGTCTCCCATCTCAACCACCTTCAATCTAGCTTTTACTAACCCTACCATGCCCCTTGCTGTTAGAGGACCATCAGGAAAAAGTGTGGCATTTTTAGGAGCTGGGCCAATAAAAAGACTTGGTTTCAAATCATGGCCTTTTGCAAAATCTCCTAGCCATTCGTTAAAGCCTTGCGGAATTTCTCCGCGAGATAAAAAAGTTAGTGAGGATGCTTTTTGCAGTTGCTCGGTTTTTAATAATTCCATCAAAACGGTTTGTGCATCTGGTACAAGACGGGAAAGCCACAGCTTATTGTAATATCTTTGAGTGGCAGAAGGACTTATCTTTCCTTCTTGATTTTGCCATTCTTTAAAAGATGGCGCGCCATCAAAACCTATCATAACATTTCTGCCCGTTAGATTAACGCAATCGAGGTCAGTTGCCTCGTATCTCCGGCAAATCCTTGTTGCTCCGGCAAATAAAAATTGCTTTGGATCGGTAACCTCTTTCACACCTTTAACAATATTAGCCCAGGAACGTTTATCTTCTTTTAAAATCACCGAGCTGTGAGTAGCCGGTGTTTTTCTCCCCTCACCGTCTTTTTTGTAGACGCATGTAACTGTTATATGCTCAATTGAAACAGCTTCTTTGGCAATTGGTGCTGGCATTACAGAATAAAGATCTCGCGACTTAACTATATCTCTTACCTGTTCGATATCATCTGATGTTCTTATTACTGATGACATGCTCAAAGTTGCATTCTCACCACTAACTTTAATTTTAACATCGGTGTGAAGTGGAAGTGGCGCAAAATCAATATCTTTAGCATGCCCAAAGGGTGCACCGGAGAATATTGGGATTTTCGATTTTTCAGCAATTTTTCTGATCTGTTTAATTTGTTCGGGTGAGTGCAAAAGGTCTGATTGGCTAAGTAATATTGCTTTCGGACTTTGTCCTTGGCTCGCCATCGAATCAAGCGCGAATTGCAAGCCTTCACTAACAGTTCCTCTGCTTGTACTTGCTTGCTGTGTTGCCTCTAGCAATAAAATCGAGCCATAATCTTTATTAATTACTGTTGAATATGAGGCGCGCCTAGAATGACCGTTAAATATAACCAACTTGCCCTCAATGCCTTTTAAATCTTGTGCCGCACTGTTGAAAGGTTTCAAATCAACATCCTTAATTTTTTGCTTAAAGAGAAATTCTCTCATCACGGCAGATTTTGTTTTATCTGTAATGAGTGCTTCAATTGGCAGGGATTGAACCGGAGAAACTGCGCCGATTCCTCCTAGATAATTTAATAATTGATCACCATCGGACATGCCCAACATTACAACATCTGGACGCATTTTCAAAAGACCTTTACGCTGATATTCTTTTAAATATTCAATTACTTCATCAGAGCCATTACCGCCAGCATCAGACATGATCTTTACTTGCTTGTCTGCTAAAGTTTTAGCAATGAATTTAGCGCGCGCTTGCGGTGTATCAGACATGCCGCAATAATCTCTTTCCGTTCTAAATATTTCAAGCTGCCACCCAGATCTAAATTCATCCCTACGCAAAAGCTTGTTATACTTGTCAAAATCTGCTGAAGTAACGCGGTGTGAAAAGGGCATGCCTCCGGCGACAACAACTACTTTACTGCCGGATTCAACTCGATGCCAAGCCTGAGATTTTGTCATTTGTTTTTTTATTTAATTGAAAAATTAATCATATTTTTTACTCCTCTACGCTAAAAAGAGAGCATCCAGGTTTAGGCAATGCCCCCTTTTTTAAGCGACCCTCTCCCTCTCAAATTTGATGAAATACTAGCTTAAGTTTTCACTTTCATTGGTTGTTTTAATCCATCAATTTTCAGGAGAAATTATGCCAAAAGTAATAATTTCTATATCAAAAACTTTTATTATTTCAAAGATAGAAAATACGCGTTAGCCTTTGATTTATATGGGTAGAAGTCGGTAATTCTTTAAGCTTGAAAAATCTTTAACATACAATTTTGTTCTTTTCTAAAGTTGCTCCTTCTTGTTTGCGAGCCTTAACCTTGCTGATGTAAGATCTGTCTAGTGAAGGAGGCGGGGTTGTTTTATCTTTTCTATTCGATTGGCTTCAATCCTATTTCTATCGAATGAATAGAAATCGTTAAAAATGCCGCAACACCAAACTACCCTTCCCCACTAACAGATTTTTTACTGCTGAACGAAAAACATATTGATTGGCTTTTCTTGCCGCGCTGACTAAATCCATTTTTCTTGCAATATTGCAGGAAAGAGCCGAGGCCAAGGTGCAGCCGGTTCCGTGCAGTTTAATGTTTTCTATTTTTTTGTTACTGATGCGGTGAAAATTATTTTTTTCGTCGAGCAAAATGCTGTGAATTTTTCCGTCAGAGAAATTTAGGTGACCACCTTTTATTAAAACTGCCAAACAGCCTAAATCCTTTATTTTTAAGGCTGCTTTCTGCATGTCGGAAATATTTTTGATTTTCATTTCAGCTAAAACTTCAGCTTCGTCAATGTTTGGCGTGACGATGTAAGCACCATTAATTAATTTTGATTTTAATGCCGCGATGGCATTTTTTTTGAGGAGTAAATCACCAGAAGTTGCGACCATTACCGTGTCTAAGATTAAAGGAATTTTACCTTTATTTCCGTTGGTCTTTCTTTTTAAAACATCGGCGACGCAATCAATGATTTCAACAGTTCCAAGCATTCCAATTTTTATCGCGTCGAATTCGATGTCGTCCATAACAACTTCGATTTGCTGACGTAAAAATTCGATTGGTGAATTATGAATCGCAAAAACTCTTTCAGTATTTTGTGCGGTTAGACAAGTTATTGCAGCAGCGGCATAAACTTTGTGCGCAGTAGCAGTTTTTATATCAGCCTGAATGCCTGCGCCACCTGAAGGATCAGAACCGGCAATGATTAGAATTTTTCTGATATTCATTTTTTAAGGCATCTTTTTGCCGGTTGAGCGAAGTCGAAACCAAAAAAAGATCAACGAAAAACTTTCTTGGTTTCGACTTCGCTCAACCGGCGAAATTTTTTTATTAAAATTCGTAAACAGTCTTCCCGGCCACAACTGTTCTAATCGCACGACCCTTCACTTTAAATCCATCAAAGGGAGAATTTTTTGATTTGCTGTAAAATTTTTGTGAATCGATTTCCCATTCGTGATTCAAATCAATTAGCACCAGATCAGCACGCGCGCCTATTTCAATCAGGCCGCCGTCGAAATTGATAATCTTAGCTGCGTTGCAAGTCATCTTGGCGAGCAGTTCGCGAAGGCTTAATAAGCCTTGGTGAAAAAGATTTAGCGAAAGTGGCAACATGGTTTCTACGCCAACAATTCCGAAAGTTGCTTCCTGCAAAGGCTTTTCTTTTGAAGGTAAATCATGTGGCGCGTGATCTGTGGCAATTGCGTCAATTAAGCCAGAGCGCAAACCTTCAATCAAAGCCAGGCGATCTTTTTCAGAGCGCAAAGGCGGATTCATTTTCGCGTTGGTTCCTGATTTTAAAACCTGCTCATCATTAAGCATGAAATGGTGCGGAGAAACTTCCACCGTAGCCGCAAGACCTTTTTCTTTTGCGCGTTTAATAGCATCTAAAGCCTCACTAGTTGAAACATGAAGCAAGTGATAACGACCACCGACAGCTTCAAGAATTGCCAAATCGCGCTCAACAATTACCGACTCAGAAATATTTGGAATGCCGCGCACACCAAGTTTTTTAGATACTTCACCCTCAGTGATGCAGCCTTTATTAGTAAGATTTAAATCTTCTGCATGCTGCGCAATTACAACTCCAAGATCGCGTGAATTTTCGAAGGCGCGACGCATTAATTGCGCATTCATCACCGGCAGACCATCATCGGTGAAGCCAACAGCTCCAGCAGCTTTAAGAGCTGGTAAATCAGCAATATCTTCGCCTTTCATATTTTTTGTGATGCAAGCGTAAGCGCGAACATTACAATGCGCGACCTCGCGAGCTTTGGCGTGAAGATCATTTAAAACTTCAACTGAATCGAGAGTTGGAATGGTATTTGGCTGACAAACAACTGAGGTGATTCCGCCAACTACAGCAGACTTCGAACCAGTCTCTAAATCTTCTTTATGGGTTTGTCCTGGGTAACGGAAATGCACTTGAATATCGATTAAGCCCGGAGCGAGTACATGACCTTTACAATCGATTATTTCCGCACCTTCGTCAGAAATATTTTCACCTAAATCTGCAATTTTATCGCCAACGGTTAAAAGGCTGCTGAGCTTGTCATAGCCTGACTTTGGATCAATGATGCGTGCGTTAATGTAGAGAATTTTTTTGTCAGCAGCAATTGGTTGTGCGTAAGGTAAATCAAACTTCGACATAAGCTAAAAATTGAATTGAGAAATTTTCTTGAACTCCAATGTTTGCCGCTTCTTTTTTTAATATCAAAACAACTCCTCACATGCCGCACGTAATCGTTGAACATTCTGTAAATTTTCCAAAAAACTCAGTTCAAAAAATTCAAACCGAGATTCAAAAAATTATGACTTCAATCACTGAAGGTAATTTCGATGCAGATCAGTGTAAGTGTCGCAGTATTTCTTTCGATGAATATTTAGTTGGATTGCCAAACCAAGAGAGTGCCTCTTTTATCCACATCTCAATAAAAATACTTGGCGGAAGATCAGCTGAAGTCAGAAAAAAACTCGCCACAAAAACCACAGAATTTGTACAAAAAACTTTTGAGGAATTACAGCTACAAACCAAGCGCTGCGACATCTCGGTTGATGTCATCGAGATGGATCGTGAAAGTTACCAGAAACTACGTGTTTAAAGTGAATTTTTGCGAACATGCTGAAAATAAACGTCTCGGATAAGACGCCTTGAAAGCCTAAGGAATTAAAGAGTGGTGACAAAAATGAGTTATATTATTCCCACTCAATAGTTCCTGGCGGCTTCGACGTAAAATCATAAACCACGCGATTAATGCCGCGCACTTGGTTAATGATTCGACTGGCAACAGAACACAAAAATTTAGAATCGAAATGATAGACGTCTGCGGTCATTCCATCGATTGAGGTTACAGCGCGCAAAGCCAAAACATTTTCGTAAGTTCTTGCATCGCCCATTACACCAACAGTTTTGATTGGAGTCAAAACGCTGAAAGCTTGCCAGATCTTGTCGTAGAGACCGGCTTTACGTATTTCTTCAATGTAAATTGCATCAGCTTCTTGCAGAACTCTAATTCTTTCCGGCGTGATTTCGCCGATGATTCGAATCGCCAAACCAGGCCCTGGAAAAGGATGGCGACCCACTACGTGATCAGGCAATCCCAATTCTTTTCCGAGTAATCTCACTTCATCTTTGAACAACATTCTAACTGGCTCGAGCAATTTCAATTTCATGTTTTTTGGCAAGCCGCCAACATTATGATGCGATTTAATTGTATGGCTCGCGCCTTTATTTGGGTGGCTCGATTCTATTACGTCTGGATATAAAGTTCCTTGTGCGAGAAAAATCGCGTTTTTGATTTTCGCTGATTCCCTGTCAAAAACTTCAATAAAAGTTTTGCCTATTATTTTGCGTTTTTTCTCTGGATCAGAAATGCCTTTTAGCTTCGACAAGAATAATTTTGACTCGTCGACGCAAACTAAATTTGTCTTAAATTTCTTAGCAAAAACTTCTTCAACTTGTGCGCGCTCACCTTTTCTAAGAAGACCGTGATCCACAAAAATACAGGTTAATTGTTTGCCGATTGCTTCATTAATCAAAGCCGCAACAACGGATGAATCCACGCCGCCGCTGAGTCCACAAATTACCTGATTTTTTCCAACAAGTTTTTTGATGTGAGTAATTTCTTCTTTCTTGAAATTTTTCATCGTCCATTCCGGTTTGCAGCCAGAGATTTTAATGACGAAATTTTTTAGCATTTGTCTTCCATCAAGCGAATGCTCTACCTCGGGATGAAACTGCACTCCATAGATTTTTCTTTTTTCGTCAGCGATTGCGGCGTAAGGCGCAGAATTTGTTTCCGCCATTACCTTAAAGCCCTTTGGTATTTTTTTAACAGAATCGCCGTGCGACATCCAAACCTGAGTAATTGCATTTGGAGGATTTTTTTTATTCCAAGGAAAATTTTCTCCAGATCCAACTGGAGAAAGATCAAAAACGCCACTCACATCATTAAATAAAGTTAGGTCATCTCTTACCAACAGCATCGCCTTACCAAATTCGCGCTCTTTTGAAGATGTAACTTTACCACCAAGTAAATGACAGATCAGTTGTTGCCCATAGCAAATCCCCAAAATCGGTGTTTTTAAATCGAATATTTTTTTGTCGATTGTTGGCGCATCTTTTTCATAAACGGAGGACGGACCGCCGGAAAAAATAATTGCTTTAGCCCCAATTTTTTTGATCTCGTCGATTTTGATGTCAGAGTTTCTTACTTCACAAAAAACACCGAGCTCGCGAATTCTGCGAGCGATTAGTTGGGTGACTTGGCTACCGAAATCAATTATCAGAACTGAGTTGGACATATTTTTTAATTAGAGAATTTAAAGCGTTGTCCACCCGAGAAAGTTGGATATAAAACGACCTAGCAACAATCTCGAACAAGAACTTAGCGAGAAGAACAAACTGAAGATTTTTATGCTAACTCAAAATCGCTTTTGAGATTATTTCTTTGATTTGTTCGGCAGAATATTTGCGCGTTAGAATTTGATTTATTCCTTCACATAAATCGAGTTTTACTTTTAACTTCTTGCCAAGCGAAACGATTGAGGCGGCGGATGAAATGCCTTCATATGTTTTTCCATCTTCTCGCTCTTTTTCTTGTGCGAGCAAGACCCCAAGAGAGTTGTTGCGCGATTTTTGTGAAGAGCAAGTAAGAAAAATATCGCCGAATCCTGCGGCATTTACGACGTCAGTTGAGGCTTTGATTTTCTTGCAAAGCAACTGAATTTCAGAGATTCCCTTCATAACCAAAGCAGCTTTGGCATTCACGCCAAGATCAAGTCCATCGACTATTCCACAGCCAATCGCCATTACATTTTTAACAACGCCACAAATTTCAACAGTGCGCGGGTCTTTGAAATAAAAGGCTTGGAAGTGATTATTGTTAAGAAGATTAATTATCGCAGAGGCTAATTTTTTATTTTTCATCGCAATCGTTGTAATGCTCGGAACTTCATTCGCCACTTCAGCAGCAAAATTTGGGCCAGACAAAACCGCATAATTTTTGCATTTAGTAATTTTTTCAAATGAGTCGCTTAAAAGATTGTTAGTCTTGGACTCAAGACCTTTTGAACAAATTACAAAAATACAATTTTTCTTAAATTTTGTCTGCGCAATTTCCTGAAAAATTTTCGCGCTAATCGCACTCGGCGTAACGATAAAAACAAAATCAGCATCGGTAACAAAGTTGCTCACTGCGAAAATTTTTTGGCTTAATTTTATGCCCGGCAAAAATTGCTCGTTGCTACTCTTGTGATTAATTTCGTCGAGAATTTTGCTTTTATTCGCATTCAAAAAAACTTCGTTGGAATTTTTAGCGAGAAGATTTGCAAGCGCCGTGCCCCAGGCTCCAGCGCCAATTACTAAAATTTTTTTCATTAAGATTTTTTTTCGATTAAAACCACAGCACTCGCTAACGACTCTTCGTCGGTGAGAGAAAGATGAACAGAAAAATCTTCGCAATGAAAATGTTTTTTTATGAACTCTTCTTTGTTATTTAGGATTTTAATTTGTGGCTTTCCAAGATCATCATTGCTGATTTCTATGTCGCAAAAATTAATTCCGCGACCAAGACCAAGTCCGAGAGCCTTGGAAAAGGCCTCTTTGGCGGCGAATCTTTTTGCTAAAAAAATTTCTGAAGAGAATTTTTTCTGACTCGCCAAAATTTCATTTTTCGTAAAAACTTTCTGTAAAAATTTTTGCTTAAACTTATTTTCTAACTCTTGAATTCTTTTTACTGAGACAAGATCAATTCCAACTCCAAGAATCATTGTGAAAAAAATTGCATGTTTGGGTGGTGTTTTTAGATAAAGTACCAAGCTCTCAAAACGTTACCGCAAATTCAAATGCTTTCTGAAAAAAATATTGTCGTAACTATAGGAAATTACGGCGCGGTTATTGCTTTGCACTCGGGTGGAAAAATAGAAAGCAAAGCTTTTATTGCTGAATTTGATGACAATGCCAGAGCTCAAATCGCTGGAATTTGCTTAGCTCATAAAACAACTCCAATTTACGTACTGCTCGATACGATCGACCAAAGTTATAAGAAAAAAATCTATCCCTCGGTTAGAAAATCTGATTTAACGCGCATCGTTAAGCGTGATTTAGCAACAGATGGAGACACTAGCAGTCTAAAGGGCTACATGATCCTGAATAAAAAAAAGCCGAGCGGCAAGAAGCAGGTCGGAGGTAATCGCTGGGAATGTCTTTTTATCTCCTCGTCCGATTCTGATCTGATCAATAGATGGGTCGATTATCTAGTGGAGTTACCAAATCACTTGATTGGTATTTACATGTCACCAGTTGAAACTTTTGGACTATTCCAGTCCTTACAAAGCAACATCAAAATTCAGTCAAAAACCAAAAGTAAAACTAATGAGCTTTACTGCATTATTTTGCAAAATCAGGTCAGCGGAATCAGGCAAATCGTATTCTCAGATCAAGGAATCGTCTTTACTCGTGTAGTTAACTACGATTTTGATCAGGCGGATTTTTTAGAAAAATATGAGCATGATATTTACAGCACTTTCGAATATCTAAAAAGAATTTTTCCAAATTTAAGGGTATCCGAACTTGATATTGTTAATATTTTTTCAAGCAGAGTCTTATCGATCTTAGAAAAACTCACTAACACAGAGTTAAATTTTGTTAACTACACACCAAATACTGCTGCAGCAAAAATTGGGGTTTCAGCAGCCGTAGATCCTGACAGCAACTTTTGCGACTTCTTAATTTCAAAAGTTTTTTCTAAGGGTAAGAAAATTCTAAGATTCACTACGCCAAAAATTTTGGTGTTGGAGAAGTTTTTTTTAACCATTAAGGCATCTTACTACCTAAACCTGATTCTGGTTGTTTTGATAATAGCGACCGGGGTTGTAATCCTACTCTCTCAAGATAAAATAGCTCAATCCGTTGATGCCGCTGAAACTGAGCGTTATACAGTAAGCCAAGATTTAGCGAAGTTAAAAAAATTAGCATTTGAAGGCGCAACAATTTCCAACGAAAACAAGATTGTGAGCGCAGAAAGAGTTATCGACTTTGGTAAAATAGATGAGGTTTTAAACATCAAAGATAACAGCTTCATCAGCTATTACACCAGGCTAAAATTTTTAAAAGAAAACGGCGTAAAGATTACTTTATTTTCCTACGGCATAAATGGCTTCAACAGCAAATCGCCTTCGATAAATCAGAATTGCCAGATAGCTTTTTCTGGAAAACTTTCCAATAGTGCCGGGGATATTGACGATTTATTTCGTAAATTTGACGCGCTAACCAAATCAATAAAAAAGACTTTTGCGTCTGATCAAGTAAAGTATGATGAACTACCTCGCACCTTAGATTTTAACACCAAATATATCACGTACCCGGTAAGTTTTACAATTACTAGTGGGCCTTCGAATTCCCCTCCTCCTCAATGAAAGTTCAAATTCTAAAAAAACGAATAATTAAAAACTTTTCGATTGCGGGGGTTTTTGTAATGATTTTCGCTTCAACATTCTACCTTTATTACAGCAAGAAAAGCAGCGTCGATAGCAAAATTTTGACAATAAATGAAGAGACCTCGCAATTCAATATTGAACTCGCAGATCTTCAGAGCAAAACGGCAGAGATAAAAAAATACAAAGATCTTTGGCAAACCATTTCTGCAAATAAAAAAAATACTGATGGTATCAAAATTGACGAAATAAATGCTAAACTTACTTCCATTGCAACTAAGTATATGATCAGCAGCCCGACGATCAAGCTAAGTTTGCCTGAGGTGTTAAAAGGAGGAATATTCGACCGCAAAACAGTTAATGTAATGATGACAACTGCGAGCATAAATTTTGTCGCAGTCAATGATGTAAAGGCGGTGATGTTTGCTAATGAATTTCTTAATTCTATCAAAGGGTATCCAGTAGTCACCTCATTTAACCTTTCCAAAAGCGGGGAATACACTCGTCAGGAATTACTCGATCTTAGCACCGGTAAATCATCAGGAGTAGTGAGCGGTAAAATCGATTTTTCTTGGTACGTTTACAAAGATTTAGAAAATAAAACAGATGAGACCAAGGCTCCTGATGCAGCAACCAAAGCAGAGGGCCAAGATGCGCAGAAACCAGCTAATTAGAGCGATATTTGGCGCCTTAATTTCGGTGCTATTTTGTAGCTATTCCGCAGCACAAGAAGTCAGCAACTTTTCTGAAAAAAATCTACCTAATCAATCTTCGCAAAAAAATGAGGTTTTGCCAAAAGTTTCTGTTGAAGATGCCCCTATTAAAACGCTTGAGGTTAATAAATCGACATTGCTTTCTGATGCAAAAGAGTCGATCGATACTCTCTTGCTCAATAATGACAAAACTATCTCACTGATGTTTGATGACGACGAAAATAATAATGCCGAACGAGCACTCGATTCATTTAAAAATAATCAACAATTTATTCCGGAAGAAAGCGAAGAAGAAAAATCGGCCAATGCCAAAAAAAGAGGAGAAGAAAATCAAAAAGCTCAGGAAAATGAAATAGCCGAAAATGAAAAATCTTTTATTTATTTAGCTTCAATAATTTACTTCGCCGCTAAAGATTGGGCCGTTTGGATTAATGATCAAAAAATTACCTACGAGTCAAACAATCCAGAAAAAGAACTCTATCTGAGCTCAGTGAAATATAATTCAGTTAAGCTCATGTGGAAAATAAGTCTGAGTAAGTGGAAAATATTATCTGGCCAAAAAGTTGATGCCCAACCACCAAACCTAAATGCCAATAACCAAGTTGAAATCGAGTTCGAACTACATCCTAATCAAACATTTTCTCTTAAAGCTGGTAAAGTAGGTGAAGGACGCGCAGTCCCAACGTTACTTAAATCAAAAAGCTCAGAAAGTTCTGATAATAAGGAGAAGCCAGCAACTCCATAAAAATCGACACTCATTCCAATTGCTTCTCTAGTTCTTAACGCCTCTGGATAAATTACAAAGATCTAATCTAAAACTTAATTCAAGCTAAGACCTAAATTAATTAACAGAACAATCGCCACAACTAAGCTAGAATAGAGAGCGGCAACAAAGCGCTGATTCTGCAAAGAAAAAACCTTAACTTTTTTTATTTCAGTTGAGCCCTCGCCTACTAACTTTTCACCCTCAATGTCAGTTTTTTTACAAAAAAATTTTTGCAAAATTAATTTCTCAATTACAAAAACCCAAAAAAAATAAATTACGATTGGCAGCAATGCTGGCCAAAGCTTCAAAAGCAGTTTGAACATTTCAGAAATCAAAATTTAAAGTTAGAAACATGTTAATTTTCCCCGCAATCGATCTCAAGTCTAGTCAGTGCGTTCGTCTATTCAAAGGAGACATGAATCAAGCAACAATATTTAATAATAATCCTGCTGCGCAAGCAAAAGAGTTTGAAGATCTTGGCTTCAAATTTTTGCACGTAGTTGATTTGGATGGAGCAATTTCTGGAACTTCAGTCAATGAAAATTCAGTAAAAGAAATTTTAAAAAATATAAAAATTCCCATCCAACTTGGCGGTGGAATTCGCTCAATTGAGACAATTGCAAAATGGTTAGAACTTGGCGTAAACCGCGTAATTCTTGGCACAATTGCTGCAAAAAATCCTGAACTCGTCAAAGAGGCCTGCAAAAAATTTCCTGAAAAAATTGTCATTGGAATTGATGCAAAAGATGGATTCGTCGCCACTGAAGGCTGGGTTAATAGCTCAGAAATTTTTGTTATCGAACTCGCTAAGCGTTACGCAAATTGTGGTGCCGCAGCAATTATTTACACCGACATCGAGCGCGACGGAACACTGTCTGGAGCTGATATCGATGGAACAAGAATTCTTGCACAGAATCTAAAAATTCCAGTAATTGCCTCAGGTGGAATATCCAATCTTGAAGATATTTTAAAAATTAAAGCTCTCGAAAAAAATGGCGTAGTCGGCGCCATCGTTGGTCGTGCGCTCTACGACAAAAAAATTCTTGCTCAGGATTTGGTCAATTTGATTTAAGTTTTTCTTACTTATTAATTCTTCGCTATTCTTGCTGCATTACTAATTGAATTAGTAACTAGAAGCCTTTCAGACATAAAATGTTCATGCCGCAATCTCTGATTTGGCAAGTTCTTGAGCCTTAGAAAGTTTTAGATGTAAAAATTTCCGTATCCGCACCTGAACGGGAATTGATTGAAAAAAGAAATAAAACCGAGCGCCAATTTAATTAACCACAAGAAGCGCAACTTTACCGATCAGCAACACAGCATCTAAACCTACAGCAATAGGGGTCACCGCAATTTTTCCGACATTTTTTACTAAGTTAGAATCTCGGTAATAAATCGTGATTATTTGCGTAGTATTCGATCTGTTCAACCCATCGCCTAAATATTTCGCAGCATACCTTCTTCCAGAAAGATTAATGTAGACCAAAAGATCTCCTTTCGCATTAGGCCTAACCCCCAGACGCTCTAAAGCTTGTAATTCTTCCGCTGAAAGCAAACTCGATGGCCCACCCATTACCAAATCACCTTTTACTTCATTTCCCGAACTTAGCTTGAGGTAACTTTGGTCTGGCTTAATAGTCAGAGCGTTATTTCTTCCCGAGGACAAAATCACTTTCAATACTCCTGAATTATCAGCGAAAATATAGTGGTATTTTTCACCGACTAACACGACATACCTACCATCCGATCCAACAAAAAATTGAGTAATTTTTTCTTCATAACTCTTGTCTCCCCACAGCGCCTGAGTAACGCAAGAGCTCTGCACAAACAAAACTAGAACCAGAAATAAGTGAGTAATTTTCATTTAGAGCTGAGGTAAAATTTCCTGCCTAATATCGCGCAACTCCTCATCGCTCAAGGGCACAAGGCCACTATTCAACAAGTAACCCTTACGACCCAGAGTCTCTTCGCTAATAATTTCTCGCACAAAATCACGCATTGGCGCGACTAAATTTAAATGCTCTTTTTTGAAATAAACGAAAAGCGGACGGGAAAGTTTGTACTCTCTCGAAGCAATAGTTTTGTAGCTCGGCAAAGTTCCAGCAATCGCAACCGCCTGAATAGTTTTTTGATTTTCGATCAAAAAATTAAATCCAAAAATTCCAAAAGCGTCTGGGTCACTCTTCAGATTCTCAATAATTACGCGATCATTTTCGCCCGACTCAATAAACTTTCCGTCCTTACGAAAAGCTCGACACTGCTTCTTGCGCGATTCGTAATCTGGATAGTTTTCAACGAATTCTTTTTTACGAAAACAAACTTCTTCCAAAATAATGTCAGCGAAAACTTCGCGGGTTCCCGAGGTTAGAGGCGGGCCGTAAACGAGAATTTTTATTTTCGGCAAAGTTGGGTCGATTTGGTTCCAAGTTTCGTAAAAATTATTCACTAATTTTTTGCTTTTTTTACCACTAACTCTCTCTGGAACTTTCTCCGCTAAAGCTAAGAAAATTTGCTCCTGCGTGAGCTGCATTTTTTGATTTTTAATGAAGTTGCCAAAAACAATTCCGTCGTAACCAATTTTGATTTCAACAACCTGTTTTGCGCCACTGTGACTGCAATTTTCCTCCTCCTCTTCTTTGATCGGGCGCGAGGCATTAATAAAATCAGGAAATTCTAAACCAACCCCTTCACAAAAAATTCTAAAGCCATTCGTAGTTCCGGTTGATTCAACAAATGGCGTTGGAGTTTTGATATTTTTTAAATCTTGCACCCGAGCAAACTCTTCCGAAACCGCAGCAAGAAAGGGTGAAATTGTTGACGAACCAACAATGTGAAGTGGACGTTCTTTCGACCACGCAGAAGCGCTGCTATTTTGTGTCGTAAGAAAAACTAAAAAAATTGTGCCAAGAAATTTGTGAAGCATGTGTTTGTTAATCTTGATTATTCAGTCGGTCGAGCAAAGTCGACACCTCTAGGAAGTACCTCTGGGAAATTAGTTACTAGAAATTGTGAGTGTTTCTAATGAAGGATTTTGGCCGAACCAATTTGTCAAACTTTTACAAAAATGATGAATAAAAATTGAGTAAAAATTAAGAAAAAAGCTCCTTCAATTTAATCATTTCTACGCAAGCATTTGCCGCAAATCCTCCTTTATCTTTCTTCGCCGGATCTCCGCGCTCCAAGGCTTGCTGCTCATTTTCGACGGTAAGAATTCCGTTGGCAATTGGCAATTTTGCTTTTATTGCAATGTCATTCAAACCACGCGCGCTCTCGCCGGCGACAATGTCGTAATGAGAAGTTTCACCGCGAATTACGCAACCAAGCGCAATATAGCCGACGTATTTTTTACTCTCTTTTACGAAAGCGATTACCGCAGGAATTTCTAGAGCTCCCGGCACTGTAATCACCTCAAACTCATAGCCAAGTTCAGTAATTTTTTTTGTTGCGCCGGCAAGTAAAAGCGCGGAAATATTTTGATAGAAAGTTGCCTGGATGATTAGAATTTTTTTCATTTTCTTAAAAAATTAAAACTTGTTGAGCCGTATTTTCTGGTCTCGAGTAATGTTAAAGGCGAAAAACTTTTCGGCTCTTTTCCTGATTTCATTTCAACAACAAGAAGAGTTTTTTCGTGAATAAAATTTTTCTCGAGAAGATTTTTAATAATTGGCAGAGAATCTTCAGAATAAGGTGGATCAAGAAAAATAAGATCGAACTCATTTTTATTTGCTAATAAATTTCTCGCGTCAGCGCAAATAATCTCAGAGTCGCTTTCGACTTTCAGCAGCTCGGCATTTTTCTTCACCAACTCCAAATGCTCCCGATTATTGTCGATAAAAGTAATAAATTTTGCCCCACGTGAAAGCGCTTCAAAGCCAATAGAGCCACTTCCACAGCAAAGATCTAAGATCTTTGAATCGATTAATTTAAAATCTAATCCCTTGGCTAATCCCTTGTCTAATCCCTTGGAGAATTTACCAAAAGATAAAATATTAAATAAAGCCTCGCGATTCTTGTCTGTTGTAGGACGAAGCAATTTTAGGTGATCAGATTTGAACAGATTTCTGCCGCGAAATTTTCCGGTGATTATTCTCATTTTTAATTTTTCTATTTTTTAAAACACCCTCAGTTCGAGCGAAGTCTGGTGCTGGGCTTGAATTGCAAATTCTAGAACCGCGCTTTATCCGCATAATAAACGCCAAGTAATTTCACATTCTGCGAAAAAAATCCTAACTCTTCTAAGGCTAGTGCAACGTTTTTTTGCTGCGGATGACCTTCGATCGAAATAAAAAATTGCGCTTGTTTTGAGACGCCGCCCGGAATGTAACTTTCTAATTTTAACATGCTCACGCCATTTGTTGCGAAGCCTCCGAGCGATTTATAGAGAGCGCCAGGGATGTTGCGGATAGTGAATAAAAGCGTAGTAATTGTTGGAGCTATTTTTTGATCAACCAATCTCGCTTCTCTAGAAATAACGACAAAAACCGTAACATTGTCGTTGCCAGAATCTTGTAGATTTTCTTCAAGAATTTGAAGTCCGTACAAATCCGCTGCGGCTTTTGAGCAAATTGCCGCTTTAGTTTTATCCTTACTTGCAGCCACAAATTTCGCCGCTTCAGCCGTATTTGAAAATTCAGTAATTTTCATTCCAAGTTTGCGCAAATTATTTTGACATTGCTGCAAAGCCTGCGGATGAGACAAAACCTCCTTCACTTCTTCAAGCTTCACTCCAGAAAGAGCGGCAAGATTGTGCGAAATCGGAAAAAAATGCTCAGCAACAATCGAGACCTGATGCTTTTGCAACAGATCGTGAATTTCTGAAACGCGCCCAGCATAAGAATTTTCTAGTGGAATCATCCCAAATTCTGCCTCGCCATTTTCAACCGCAGCAAAAACATCGTAAAAACTTGGAAAAGATTTCCCTTCCAAATCGGAATAAAATTTCTGACAAGCGAGGTTTGAATTGGCGCCAAACGTGCCTTGGAAGGCAATTATTTTTTTGGTCATGCGATTGACATTGATTAAGTGAATCTCGATGATCCCCGCCAAATCCACTAAAATCAACAGTTCACAAGCTTCCAATGACAAAAAAATGGACTCCAAATTCCTGGAGAAGTCTTTCAATCAAGCAGCAACCAACTTACGAAAATCAGGCACAACTTAAAAGAGCCGAGAATCAACTTTCTAGTTTTCCGCCATTAGTTTCTTCAGATGAAATCGAAAAATTAAAAGCTGAGCTCGCTCAAGTTGCACGAGGTGAAGCGTTTTTGCTTCAAGGCGGAGACTGCGCAGAAAGTTTCGAAGAATTTTCGCAAGACAATCTCAAAGGTTTTTTCCGCACAATAATGCAAATGACGATTGCCTTGATGTACGGCCTTAAAAAACCAATCGTAAAAGTGGGTCGCGTTGCCGGGCAATACGCCAAACCAAGATCTCTTGATGCAGAAACAATCGATGGAATCTCTCTTCCCGCCTATCGCGGCGACATCGTTAATGGAATTGGTTTTGACAAAAATTCGCGCCAAGCTGATCCGCAACGCTTGATTGATTCTTACTTTTATTCTGCCGCATCTTTGAATCATTTACGCTGCTTAGCTCTGGGCGGTTACGGCAATTTAGAAAAAGTTAATAAGTGGAATGAAGAATTTTCACACAGCCTAACGAGCAAAAAAAATACCGAAGAGCTGATCTCTAAAATCAACGACCACATGCATTTTATGCAGGCCTGCGGACTTAATTCAAAAACAATTCCACAACTTACTACGGCGAGTTTTTTTACTTCGCACGAAGCGCTTTTGCTAAACTACGAAGAGGCGTTTACGCGAAAAAACAAAGATAATGGAAAGTTCTACGACCTCAGTGCTCACATGCTGTGGATTGGAGATCGCACCCGCCATCCCGACGAAGCTCACGTTGAATTTATGCGTGGAATTTCTAATCCAATCGCCTTCAAGGTTGGGCCCTCAATTAGCAAAGATGATTTGTTAAAGCTGCTCGAAGTTTTGAATCCAGAAAATGAAGCGGGTCGTATTACTTTAATTTCCAGAATGGGTGCCACAAAAGTTGAAGAATTTTTACCACCTTTAGTTGAAGCAGTAAAAGCTGCAGGAGCTTCTGTAATCTGGTCTTGCGATCCGATGCACGGCAATACAATCAAGTCCTCAACCAATTACAAAACACGCAAATTTGACGATATTTTAAGCGAAATAAAATCATTCTTCGCCGTGCATCATGCCCTCGGAACATACGCCGGCGGGGTACATTTCGAAATGACCGGACAAGACGTGACAGAATGCCTCGGTGGAAATCAAATGATTTCTGAGCTCAATTTACAGGATCGCTACCACACTCATTGCGACCCTCGCCTCAACGCTTCACAAAGCGTTGAGTTAGCATTCATGATCGCCCAAGAACTAAGTAAATAAAATGACAAAAAAACACGGAACAATTGCCATCGTCGGAGCGCCAAACGCAGGTAAATCAACCCTTACTAATGCCCTGCTCGGACAGAAAATTACCATCGTTTCGCCAAAAGTTCAGACAACGCGCAACTCGATTCGCGCGATTGTTATTGAGAAGGAAACGCAAATTATTTTGATCGACACGCCAGGAATTTTTATTCCGCGCGAAGATAAAATTTTAGAACGCATCATAGTTAAATCGGCATGGCAAGCACTTCGCGAGGCTGATCACATTTGCTTCGTTGTTGATGCTACCTTGGGAATGAATCAAGAAAATCTGCGCATTATTGCCGACCTGCGTAAAGAAAATTTACCGATGACTGTCGTGTTAAATAAAACCGATGCAGTGAGAAAATCTTTATTGCTAGAGAGTTTTGCAAAACTCTCGGATCTTGGGGTTGAAGAAATTTTACCAATCTCAGCCTTAACCAATGATGGCATCGAAAAATTAAAAAATTTCCTAAGCGAAAAATGTTTGAATCCGGAATGGATTTACGACGAAGATCAAATTACCGACGCCCCAATGCGCTTCGTCGCTTCCGAGATCACGCGCGAAAAGCTTTTTTTGAAATTGAATCAAGAACTGCCCTACTCTCTCACTGTTAAAACCGACACTTACGACGTGCTCGACAATGGCCAAATCAAAATTCGTCAGACGATCTTGGTAACAAAAGAAAGTCAGAAAAGTATAGTTGTCGGCAAGAAGGGTTTGATGATTAAAGAGATCGGCGAGGAATCACGCAAAGACCTAGCCAAAATCGCCGGTGTTAAGGTTCATCTATTTTTATTCGTGAAAGTGAAAGAAGGTTGGATGAATGATGTTGAAAGCTATGAGAGAGTTGATGTTGAGAAGTTGCCGAAGAAATAAAAACTACCGCAACCAATAGCCTGTCTAAGTGCGACTGATATCTGCCATGTTTTGCTTAGCATTACTTCTGCAGATAAGTTACTTAAAAAATAAACTGGCAATCTATCTATTTTCTAAGACACAACCTTCCTCATCGAATTAATGCTTAAGATTCACTTTTGCCGGTTAATTTAATCCCTCACTTTTTTAAAAAAAGTTATTCCAAGAAGCTATTCCGCTCCAACTTCAATATCATCCATCCGCAAAAAAATCCAAAGCTCGAGAAATTCCCATCTCTCTGGCGCAGTTCTAGAGCCTTGTTCAAAATGCTTCAACTTGGCCCAATTTATTGACTACAAGATTCATCTAAGCAGGGTTTTGTTCGAGCAATAGTTGCTGGATCAGAGACGACCATATTACAAAAAATAATTAAAAAATTATGAGAGAATTTATACGTCGTATGCTTGGACTATCTAGCTCACAAGTTGTCCCTCAAGATGGTTTTAGAACTGGCCTTCAGGCTTGGGTTGACTTAGTGACCGGAGAAGAAGCGGGATCAAGAACTGAAGCGATGGAAGAAATTATTTATGCCAGGAATCAGAGAAGTACCAGTCTTTCATTACATAAACTTAGACTCTCATCTCTTCCGGAAGAGATTTGGAGCCTTACTTCTTTGAAAACTTTAGATCTTAGCTACAACAAGATAGAAAACCTTCCTGTAGGGCTTAGCCAATCTTGCTGCTTTGGAAATTTTAAATCTTAGCAACAACGACCAACTAAAAGAGATTTCTGCGGAGACTCTTAACCTTCCTGCTTTGATATATTTAAGGCTTGCTCACAACTCTCAACTAGCCCCCTCACCAGCCCTTCTAGACAGATTATCCGAACTAGAAACAAGAGACTGCTACGTTCGATACCCAGATCACTTCAGCTTCGACATTCAAGCAGATCTAGCAAAAACGCGCTTAGTCCAAATTGCTACAAGATACAAAGAAGAGAACGCTATTGAAGCGACTAACCCAATTTCAAATACAACAGAGTTGTTACACCGCTTTCTTAGCGAAGGTATCAAACAACGCGGAGGGATTAAAGGAATTCTTAAATCCACAACTCCCACATTAGAGATCTTAGAAAAAAACCCCAACCACCTCAAATGGGCAGAAGAAATTGCTACGGCTTATCTCGATGGCTGCGTAAATCAACCAGTTGCCGGTTGGTCAGAAATATCCGCCTTAGCTTCAATCGCAGCAGCACCAACAATGTTAGAGAAATTGGAGTCGGCGAAACACCTTTTGGTAAATGATCGGGTTAAAGAATTTGTTAGCAGAGTTTTTGGTAGTTCTCAAGTTGAGGTTGAAGCAGGAAATGCCTTACTCAGAGAAGTGCATGAAAAACTTCTGTCAGAAGGCGTTATTACAAAACCCTGGCTTGCAGTTCCTGGCAGGATTGCTAACGAGGGAACGGTTAGCTACTGGTTAACACCAGAAAGAGTTCAGGAATTCCGCGATCAAATAGAACCGCTCTTGCAAAAAAAACCTGAAGAGTTGGCAGAGTTCTTACTCGAAAGTGTTCACTGCAAAACTTGGGGAGAAATTAACTTTCCAGAACAGCTGAAGGCGATTAACAATCCTTACGAACTAAACAGAGCAAAGAGATTGAAGGAATTTGAAGAAATGTCGCAAGGTCAAGATAGAGAAGCTCTTACACAAAAGTTTGCTGAGATTCAAAAAACTCTGGAAGATGAAAATTATGCTACCGTCTCGGAAAAAATCGCAACCCTAACTAGAGATACTCTTGCAATGGAAATGCGGTCTTCAGCTGCTGGTGCAGTGACGGAAGCTTCAGCAACTTCAATAACAGCGAATAGCGCCATAATAAATCGCAGAATATCGCTATAAAAAGGTCTTAAATAGAAGTCAGGTGTCTCCTTTAAGACAAAGCAAATTTTTAAGATTTGCCATCTTGAGAAATTCAACCTCCCCCCTCTCTCATCTAATGCAAATTCTTGAAGTTGCAAAACTTGGATTCGCTACGATTTAAGATGGGTCGCATGATTTAAATTTCTCAGTCAGTGTTTTTTAATAAAAATTCAGCCAAATGAGAAATAAAAATGCCGGTGATTAATGCGCCTTTTTGAGTTATCTTTAGAGAGAAAAACTCATTGTTAGCAGGTGCGAATTCTTGCGCTCTAAATAAGATTTGAAAATTTCTTCGTAATCAGATGGAAGGGCTTTATGCAATGATCCGCGGGTAATCACGCCCTCGGTGTAAGTCGCGACATTTTTATGAAGATCAAAAATTTCGAGAGTAAATTTATTGTCGATAAAAGTGAGTGGCTTTAAAGCCGAGGCCAAGCATGCATCAATCAAAGAAAATTTTTCTCCATCGAAGTAAGGACCAAATTTTAGATGCTTGTCGATCACGGCTAATCTGGAAATTATTTCGGCTTTTTTAATGTCAAAATGTTCCTGATTTGTAGAGAGAATCATGGCAAAAGTTTCATTAAGAATTCCGTTACTAAATTCCATCCAAGCGCGGTGCCAAGCCTTGTCGTACGAATTTTTAGGATGAAGAGGATTCTCTGGAAAAATGTCTTCCAAATATTCACAAATCACGATTGATTCAAATAGAATTTTACCATCAGCGTAAAGTAAGGGAACCTTGCCAAGAGGAGAGTCTTTAACGAATTTTTCAGGCCTGTGCTGCAAATCAATCAGCTGTTTTTCGTAAGAAATATTTTTTTCAATCAACACCATTTCAACGCGGTGGCCGTAAGGGGAAAATTTTGATGTGACTAATTTAATTTTGGCTGTCATCGATCTCCTTTATTTTTGTTAAATGTTTTTGTTTTACCGTCTCGCCTTCAGTTGAGATGATCTCTTTGATTATTTCTGGATTAATTTCGCGAAAAGAATCTAGAGAATTAATAATTTCTAAATTGCCAACTCCAATCGATGCCAAAGCAGCGCGAGTAAGTTGTAAACCAGTTTCGATATTCTTTGAAACAACATGAGTTGCGCCAACTCTTTTGAAGCGATCAACATTGTTAATGGTTTCGGTTTTGGTAATTACCGCAGCATGTGGAAAATTTTCGTGAATAAAACGAGTAATCTTCATGCAAGCAACCTCGTCTTCCATTACAACCACAACTGACTCAGCGCGCTCAACGCCGATATAGCGTAGAATATCAACATTCATCGCGTCACCGTAATAAATGCTGTAACCATTCTTCTGTTCAAGGCGAACGATGCGGTGATTATTTTCGAGTATAATATATTTCACATCGCGCTTACGCAGGATGTAAGCCACTATGCGACCGACCATTGAAAAGCCAATAATAACAACATGCTTTCCGATCTCGCCGATCTCTCTTTTAAGTTTGTTGTCGTGCAAAACTTCGGCAATGTAGAGATAGCTTTTGATGCGACGACCGATGATGGCAAGCATTGGCGTTAGTGCCATGGTGAAGGTTACAACCGTCATCAAAAACTGCGCTAAATCGACATCCATTAATCTTTGCTGCACCACCATCAAGAAAACAACAAATGCAAATTCACCACCCTGCGCAAGTAAAAGACCAGCATGAATTGATGGCGCAAGTGGAAAGCGGAAAAGACGACAAAGCAACAAGATGATTGTAGTCTTAGCCGCAATCAACATTAGTGAGGCTAGAACGATGTAGGGCAAACTTTCGAGAAGCAGATTAAAATCAAACGACATGCCAATCGCCATAAAAAACAAACTCAGCAACAGCGATTTGAGTGAAAGAATTTCTTCTTCAACGCGATATTTATACTCTGTTTCTGCCACCATCAATCCCGCAACGAAAGCGCCAAGGGCGAAGGAAAGGCCCATTTTATGGCTCAAAAATGACGATCCTAAAATCACGATTAAAGTGAAGCTCAGAAAGAGAACATTATTCTGCGATTCAACAATGAGGCGGTAAAGAGGACGCAATAAAAGTCGTCCAGTCGCAAAAATAATAACCATCGCCACAATTGCATTGGCTAGTGCTCCGCCTAGTGCATTAGCAACATGTAAGTCAGTTTTTGAAAGCAGTGGCAATAATACTAGAATCGGAATCACCGCTAAGTCTTGCATGAGTAAAATCGAAAAGGCGAGACGCCCAACACGAGTTGTTTGCTCGTTATTTTCCTCAATCACCTCCATTACAATTGCCGTCGAAGACATTGATAGAGCGCTGCCGATGATGATTGAGAGCTCTGCTGAAAGATGAGTAAAATAGTAACAAACCGCCGAAATCAGTGCCGAAGTAACAACAACCTGCAAACCGCCAAAGCCTAGAATATAAGTACGCATCGCCTTCAATTTGTCGAAGGTTAGCTCTAAACCAATGGCAAAAAGAAGAAAAACAATTCCGAGCTCAGCAATTGATTTTGTTGTTTCTGTGCTGGTCAAAACTCCAAATCCGAATGGCCCAATTGCCGCGCCAGCAATGAGATAACCGAGTGCCGGACTGAGTTTCAATTGCTTAAAAATAACAACAATCGCCACCATCGCAAACAGCAAAATTAAAATGTCTCGCAGGTAGGAAAGATCGTGCATTTAATTTTTAAAATTTTTGATTTTTGATTTGTTGTGAGACAAGTTTGATTAAGTTCAAAAATCTAAAATCAAAAATCAAAATTAATGACGATTCTTTCCGACAAATCTATTGCTGATCTCTCAATAAAACAAAAAATGATTGAGCCATTTTTTCCTCACCAAGTTAAGCTTGATGAAAATGGACAAAAAATAATCTCTTATGGCAATTCTTCTTACGGCTACGATGCTCGCGTTTCCAACGAATTCAAGATTTTCACCAACATTGATTCAGCCGTAGTTGATCCAAAAAATTTCTGCGAAACTAGTTTTGTAAATCGCACAACTGACGTTTGCATAATCCCACCAAATAGCTTCGCTCTGGCGCGCACAGTAGAATATTTTCGCATTCCAAAAGATGTATTGGTGGTTTGCGTTGGCAAATCAACTTACGCTCGTTGCGGAATTATCGTCAATGTAACCCCGCTAGAACCAGGCTGGGAAGGTCACGTCACTTTAGAATTTTCTAACACAACTCCACTCCCGGCAAAAATTTACGCCTTCGAAGGAGCCTGCCAATTCTTGTTTTTTAAAGGCGATCAACCTTGCGAAATTTCTTACGACATGCGCGCAGGTAAATACATGGGACAAACCGGCGTAACCTTACCAAAAGTATAAAATAAAAAAGCATCGCAACCATTCCTGCGTAGAAGGGAAAAGACGAAACCCTTCAAATCCTCTCCTACGCAGAGATGGTACGAAAAAACAAACATGCCAAAACTAATTTTCCTAATCTCATTTCTTCTTCTCCCTCTCGCTTCCTTCGCTGCAGAAATGAAAAATATTGGCGACGAAACCTACTCCAACGAAGAAATGAAATCCGCCGCACCGGAAGAATTTACTGATGTTCGTGGCAATGTGGTGAATGATTTTTCTAAAGAATCGCCGTCAATTTTTAATCCAAAAACTCCAACCCCTTCCCGTTTTTTTTCTGCCGACCTGTCAATGCCAGATAGCTTTGCCAGCACTAACAATCTCGCTAAAAAAACCGGAGCATTTTACCGCGCTTTCGGGGAAGTAATTTTTTTGCAAGGCACTGTTTCTGATTCTTTCGGCGTGCCAATCGACAATGCCGTAATTGAAATTTGGCAAACTAATGCCGCCGGAAAATACCACACTTTGCTCGAGCCAAGCAGCGAATATATCGACAAATATTTTAGCATGTCTGGCCGTGCAATTACCGATAATCTCGGAAATTATCACTTCATCACCATCATGCCCGGAAGCTCTCCTGGCCGCGCTGCCCACATCAACATGAACATCTACCATTCAAAATTTGGTCGCCTCGAAACCGAAATGTATTTCGCCGACCATCCTTACAATAAAAGCGATTACCAATTTTTGTCTTACACAGAAAATGAGCGAAAAATGCTTACTGCTTCTGTGCGCAGCTCAGATTTGCTCAATCCACAATCAATTAAACTTTGCACTTTTAATATCTTGTTAAAAGGCGTGCAGCAATACAAAAAATTCTAACCCAAAATCCACTCTTCAATAAACTCAGAGTAATCGACCGCAATCCTGAGCTCGCTGAAAAATAACTCAAATCAAGTAATAAAATGAAATCTCAAGCCAAGTCTCAGCGACAGCTCCAAATCGGTGAAAACATTAAGCGCGTGATGTCAGAAATTTTTCTGCGCGCAGACATTTTAACTATTCCAGGAAGTTTAATAACTGTGCTTGAAGCCGATGTTAGCCCTGATGCCAAAGTCGTTCGCATCTTTGTCGACATTTTTGGTAATGAAGAAATGCACGAAAAAATTATTAAAAAACTAAACGAAGCTGCGCCACATTTTCGTTACCAATTAGCTAAGAAAATTACTTTGCGCTCTGTGCCTGAAATCACTTTCTCCTTAGATAGAACAGCTTCGAAGGCGAACAATTTAGAATCTTTGATTAATGACGAAGCAAAAAAATTTAAGTAAATCTACTAGTGGATCCCTCCTCCACTACATTCACGAAATTCAAAAATTTCCGCTCTTAACCGCAGAAGAAGAAAAAACTTATGCCATTCGCTTTGCCAAAACTGGAGATAAGGAAGCGGCAAAAATGTTGATTCAAAGTCATTTGCGCCTCGTCGTAAAAATGGCGAGCAAGTATCGTAATTACGGCCTGCCGATAACCGACCTAATCGCTGAAGGCAATCTTGGCCTAATTCATGCCACAAAAAAATTTGATCCCCACAAGGGTTTTCGTTTTTCTACTTACTCAATGTGGTGGATCCGCGCCTTCATGCAGGATCATATTTTGCGTTCTTGGTCTTTGGTAAAAATCGGCACGACCGCCGCACAAAAAAAACTCTTTTTCAATCTCCACAAAATCAAAAAGAAACTCGGCATTCACTCTGGTGAATCGGCTCTGAATCCTTCGCAGATCGAACATGTCGCAGAAATTCTCAACGTTTCAAACAAAGAAGTTTTAGAAATGGATTCACGCCTTTCGCAATCTGACTCTTCTTTAAATAAACAAATTGGTGAAGAGGGCGACTCAATTGAAGTTGTCGATTTAATGGAAGCAAATCAAGAAACTCAGGAAGAAATTGCCATTAAAAATCAGGAAAAATGGCAGCGCGAATCTCTTTTTCACCAAGCCTTCGAAAAATTAAACGAGCGTGAAAAAGATATTTTGTTCAAGCGTCAAATGTCTGAAGATCCACTAACCCTTGAAGAACTGAGCCAAATCCACAAAGTCTCACGCGAACGCATCAGGCAAATAGAAGAGGCGGCGATTAAAAAAATTAGAAAACTCATTTCAGAAGAAATGGCGAAAGGAGAGGAAAAAAAATAAAAAATGTTCACCGGAATAATTACGCATCTTGGGAAAGTTTCTGAACTCAAAAAAAATCCTAAAAAAGATCTACTACTCAAAATTTCCGTCGTTGAAAAAATAAATCGCAAGCTTGTGATTGGCTGCTCCATAGCTTGCAACGGCATTTGTTTAACTTTGATTGAGCAAAAAAAATCTCTGCTTTCTTTTCAGGCTTCGAGGGAAACTTGTGAAAAAACAACTTTAGAAAATTGGAAAATTGGCGAAGAAATTAATCTCGAATTCGCTTTGCGCGCTGGCGATGAACTTGGTGGCCACATGGTTTTAGGACATGTCGATGGAGCCGCAAAAATCCTGGCAATTCAGCAGATTAAAGATTCTAAAAAATTCACTTTTTCAACTAAAAAAGAGTTAATGAAATTTATCGCCGAGAAAGGCTCAGTAACACTCAACGGCGCTTCACTTACTGTGAATAAAGTAGAAAAAAATTCCTTCAGCGTAAATTTAATTCCCCACACAATCGCCAATACAGCCTTTAAGAACGCGGCTGTGAACGATTTTATAAATTTAGAAATAGACGTAATTGCGCGCTACGTTTTGCGCTAAATATTAACTTTCTTGGATTTTTTCCTACGCAGGAATTCAAGAAATTTTAAACTTATTAAAAATGCTTAAAAATTCCGCCCTCGCCTCCATCTCTGAAATCATCGCCGAAGCTAGAGCCGGAAAAATTTTCATTTTGGTCGATGATGAAGGACGCGAGAATGAAGGTGACTTAGTAATTCCCGCAGAAATGTGCGGCGACCAAGAAGTTAATTTTATGGCTAAGTATGGTCGTGGGTTAATTTGTTTAACACTCACAGAGGAAAGGGTTCGCAAGCTTGAATTACCTTTAATGTCTCTGCATAATCAATCCCGCCATCAAACTGCTTTCACCGTTTCAATCGAAGCGCGCGAGGGAATTTCTACCGGCATTTCCGCCTTCGACCGCGCTAAAACAATTTGCGATGCCATTGACGAAAAAAAAGGCAAAGAGTCTCTTGTTAGCCCCGGACACATCTTTCCGCTCAAAGCTGAAAAAGGCGGTGTGCTTGTGCGCGCAGGCCATACCGAAGCCGCAGTCGACATAGCTCGCCTCTCAGGATTAAACCCTTCAGGAGTAATCTGCGAAATCATGAATGATGATGGCTCAATGGCGCGCATGCCTGACCTCATCAAGTTCGCCAAAAAGCATCAGCTCAAGATTGCTACCATTGCTGACCTCATCGAGTACCGCCGTCAAAATGAAAAATTAATCGAAGTAAAAGAGCGCAAAAAATTCGTCAGTAAACATGGCGGCGAATTCGATTTAGTAATTTACGAAAGCAAAGTTGATGGCGTTGAACATGTCGCGCTAATTAAAGGTAAAATCAACAAAGCCATGCCAACACTGGTAAGAATGCATCACTTAAATATTTTTTCTGACTGCTTGAGTGACACACAAAATCCAAAAACAGATTCTCTTGCCAAAGCAATGAAAAAAATTTCGCGCATTGGAAATGGTGTAATTGTAGTGATTAGACAACCCACCGAAGCCATCTCTCACATGCTTGAAGCAACAGACAAAAACAAAAAAACCGAGCTGCGTAACTACGGAACTGGAGCGCAAATTCTTTCTGACTTAGGGGTGAGCGACATGCTCCTTCTGACTAATTCAAAGAAGTCTGTGATTGGTCTGGACGGCTACGGGATTAAGATTTGTGGCTACCGAAAGCTTTAATCTTTCTGGATTTTCGCTTTAACAAGGATAGCGCTAAATCAACTTCTCTCGTCACTTTTGTGAAAGCAGAAATCCAGAAAAATGGAGCTCGTCTCTTCCTCTTTCTAACTTACCATCTCTAACAAGAGATCTTATTTTTTAGAACAATTCACAAATCCCTGCGCAATTTTTATAAGTAGTTTTGCATAGCTTTCATCTGCACCAATCACATCCAGAGTCACAAATTTAATCTGGTAATTTCTGGCCAATTTCTGCGCCGCACTTCTTTCATCTGTTGGCTCACTTACCAAGCATTTTAAAGATTCTAGACCGCGCAAATCATTAACTTTTAACTGCGAATTATGGTCGTAAGAAATTATTTTTTGCGCCTTAATTGCGCAGAAATTTTCGAAATATTGGTAAGCGTCGTGATAGATTGCGTAACCGGTATCGAAGCCGGCTAAGTCTGATTTTATTATTAATTCAACTTTAGCGATTTCTTGACGAAATTTCTGAAAATTATTTTGATATTTCTGACAATTTCTTTCGTCAGTCTCACAAAATTTCTGCGCAACAAATTCTGCAATTTTTATTCCATTGTCTGGATCAAGCCAAAGGTGTGGATCAAGTTTTTTTGAATCATCTCTGCGCTGCAAGAGTTTGATTCCATTGACCTTAGAGAGTTGATAAGCTTTTTTCTCAAGCTGAAAATTCTTAATTAATTTTGGAAAATTCTTCTCGAGTGAATCATCTACGTAAAAAATTAAATCAGCTTTAACCAGCGCAGAAATATCGCTTTTTTTTAACTGGTAGTCATGCTCCGACGAGCCCGGCTTAATAATTAAATTACCTTCGCCACCAATCGCCAAAACAATTTGGTAGACAGGATTAATTGAGGCAGCAAAATCAAGGCTCCAGGCCTGATTAGCAAAAATTAAAAACAGCAAAAATAATCTGAAAAATGGCATTGATCGAGTTAAAAAACATCGGATTAAAAATCGGCGGAAAGCAAATCATTGAAGGAATTTCTCTGCAACTAAAAAGAGGCAAAATCACCACATTGATTGGCCCTAATGGCGGCGGAAAAACTTCTCTCGCGCGCATTCTGCTTGGCATTATTAAACCTACTAGCGGCGAAGTTTTTAGTAATAAAAAAATCAGCATTGGCTACATGCCACAGAAGATTGAGATCGAAAAAAATATTCCGATCTCATCACGCGATTTTGTGCAACTTGAAAATGGCGCGATTGATCAAGCGCTCGCTAAACGCCTCAATGTCGAAAAGATTTTAGATAAACAAATTCACGATCTTTCTGGCGGGCAATTGCAGAAAATTTTATTCCTTCGTGCACTTGCTGGAAAGCCTGATTTGCTTGTGCTCGACGAGCCTACGCAATATATGGATATTGCCGGAATTCAGGATTTTTATCAGATTATTGAAGAGGTTAGAAGTGAGCGTGGATGCACAATTCTACTGATTTCGCACGACCTTCATTTGGTGATGCAAAAGACAGATTTAGTTTTTTGTATTAATCATCACGTTTGCTGCCACGGGGCTCCCGAGGATATTAATCAACATCCAGAATATTTGTCTTTGTTCGGAGTTTACCAACATCATCACAATCACAAGCACGGCTAGTTTGCGCACAAAACTAGACCTCCCCTTATTATCGTCTGCATTGTCGCCTGCGCCGTAATTACGAGAAGAACGGGTGCGCAACATCACCCCCAAACAAGCAATAATTCAGAAGAAGGCGAGTTACGCTAATTCTTTTACTACTGAACTTAAATCAATCGACCCGACTTCAGCAATACCCTCGATCAATGGCACATCTGCTAAAAATTTTATTCCCATTTTTTTCGCCAAATCCTTTGCGCCGTCTTTGCCGAATAAATATTTTTTTTCGCCCGAAATTTCCAAGTAAGACATGTTTTGGATCAGGCCTAAAATCGGAACTTTTAACTTTGCGAAACAATCAATCGACCTCACTACATCAATCACCGCAAGACTTTGTGGCGTTGAGATAATTACTACTCCGGCGAGTGGAAATTTTTCGGCAATGCTCAAATAAACATCCCCAGTTCCTGGTGGCATATCGATCACCATCAGATCAACCTCCTTGCCATCAGCTTTCCAATTCACACTACGAATTAATTGGTAAAGAATCTTCGTAACCATCGGCCCGCGCCAGACTCCAGCGGCATTGGGATCAATCAGTGAGCCGATCGAAATACATTTCACTCCGTGACTCATTAGCGGCAAAAGTAAATTGTCTTTCATCTCTGGCTTTTCGGCGAGATTCATTAAATGTGGAATTGACGGCCCGTAAATATCCGCGTCAACCAAGGCTACATTCAGGCCAGAGCGCTTAGCATTAACCGCGAGATTACAAGCAATTGTAGATTTTCCGACTCCGCCTTTCGCCGAAGCCACAACAATAATTTTTTTTACCCCAACCACAGCCACAGGTTGATTCATAAAGTCAGCTAAAGTTTCCTTGGACATCTTTTGAAAAAAAAATTTATGAAAATTTCTGTAATCATCACCGTTTTTAACGGCGAGAAACACATTGCTTGCGCGATCGAATCATTTTTGGCGCAGAGCTATGAAAATAAAGAACTTGTCATTGTCGACGGAATTTCCACCGACGGCACACATGAAATTATTTCCACTTACCAAAAAAAATTCTCGCAAATAATCAAATGGATCAAAGAAAAAGACAGCGGCATTTCTAATGCGCGCAATATCGCCTTGAAACATGTTACTGGTGATGTCGTTGGCTTTCTAGGCTGCGACGATTTTTTTCACAAAAATTTCTTCGAGGAATTTTTTTACTACGCTGCAATTAATCCGAATTTTGACGTCGCTTATTTCAATAGTTATTGCATCGGATTTTCTAATTCATTTTTGAATAGCGCAGCAATTTCTATGACAAGAAGAAATCTCATTAAGCTTTGTCCGGTAGGATCTGGTGAGTCATTTTACTATCGTAGAAAAATTTTCGAGAATCACCAATTCAACGAAAAAAATCTCTACAGCATGGATTATGAATTCAACATGGCTCTGGTCATAAAGAAAAAATATCTCTTTTTTCCAATCAACATTACCGCTGTTTTTAATCAAAATATTGGCAGCAACCAATCTAGCGCAAACTCTCTGAAACAAAGACTTGAAACAGTTTTTGTCCAACTCAAATATGCGAGAAATCTAAAAGAAAAACTTCGCGTCCTCTGGCGCGCAAAAAAATTACTCTTAAAAAATCCTTCATCTCTCAACCAGCTCAATTCCCTCTAAATGAAAAAGGCATTAATCACCGGAATCACCGGACAGGACGGCTCTTATTTGACTGAATTATTACTTAGCAAAGGCTACGAAGTTCACGGCATAATAAGAAGATCAAGCACCTTCAACACTGGGCGCATTGACCATCTCTATAATGATGCAGAAATCAGCGGTAAGAAATTATTTTTGCATTACGGCGATTTGTCTGACTCTTCTTCAATTTCACGCTTACTAGAAAAAGTTGTTCCAGACGAGATCTATAATCTTGGCGCACAAAGTCACGTCAAAGTAAGTTTTGATGTGCCGGAATATACCGCCGATATTGATGCGACAGGCACTTGCAGAATCTTAGATGCGATCAAAGACACGCGCATCAAAACAAGATTTTACCAAGCATCGAGCAGCGAAATGTTTGGAAAAGTTCAAGAAATTCCTCAGCGCGAAACCACTCCTTTTTACCCACGCAGCCCTTACGCTTGCGCTAAACTTTACAGTCACTGGCTAACCGTAAATTACCGTGAATCTTACGATCTTTTTGCCTGCAGCGGAATTTTGTTTAATCACGAATCTCCGCGCCGCGGCCAAACTTTTGTGACTAGAAAAATCACTCACGGCCTCGCTGAAATTCTTGCTGGAAAAGCAGACAAACTCTACCTAGGAAACCTCGACGCCAAACGCGATTGGGGTTTTGCTGGTGACTATGTTGAAGCCATGTGGCTCATGCTTCAGCAGGATAAAGCTGATGATTACGTTATCGCGACAGGAGAAACTTATTCAGTAAAAGAATTCCTCGAAGAAGCTTTTGGTTACGTCGGTTTGGATTGGAAAAAATATGTTGAAATCAGCGAAAAATATTTCCGTCCAGCAGAAGTTGATTTGCTAATTGGCGATTACTCAAAAGCTAAAAAAGAATTGGGCTGGGAACCAAAAGTTAAGTTCAAAGAATTAGTTAAAATGATGGTCGATTCTGACAGAAAACTAGTTTCGTAAATAATTAACCACCCTCCTGGATTTCCTCTTTCCTAGGAATGTTAAAACAATTAAACGCGGTATCGCCCTCACAGAAGTGAGGGAGTTCCAAAAAAATTCTAATACATGCAAAAAAACTCTAAAATTTTCGTTGCTGGTCATCGCGGCATGGTCGGCTCGGCAATTCTGCGCGAGTTACAAAAACAAGGCTACAGCAATATCATCACTAAAACTCGCGTCGAACTTGATCTTCTTAATCAAGCGCAAGTAGCTGAATTTTTCGTCCGCGAAAAACCGGAATTCGTCTTCCTCGCCGCGGCAAAAGTTGGTGGCATTGAAGCCAACAGATCACAGCTCGGAGCCTTCACTTACGAAAATTTACAAATTCAAAATAACATTATTCACAACTCTTACGTCGCCGGCGTAAAACGTTTAATTTTGCTCGGCAGTTCTTGCATTTATCCAAGATTAGCACCGCAACCGATGAAAGAAGAGTACCTTCTAACTGGCCCGCTTGAGCCAACAAATTACGGCTACGCGATTGCAAAAATCGCCGGGGTAAAAATGTGCGAGGCCTATCGCACCCAATATGGCTGCGACTTCGTGCCTTTAATGCCAACAAATCTTTACGGCATTAATGACAATTTTGATCTCGTGAATTCTCACGTTCTGCCTGCACTTTTACGTAAATTTCATGAAGCAAAAATTTCCGGACAAAAATCAATGCAAGTTTGGGGCAGCGGCAATCCTAAGCGCGAGCTACTTTATGTTGATGATTTAGCTGAGGCATGCGTCTTTTCGATGAACAATGAAAACATTACCGAACTTACAAATATAGGCACCGGCGAAGATGTAACGATTCGCGAATTGGCAGAATCTCTCAAAGAAATTACTCAATTTACCGGAGAGATTGAATTCGATGCGTCTAAGCCAGACGGCACTCCGCGCAAACTTCTCGATGTTTCAAAAATTAATTCTTACGGCTGGAAAGCTAAAACTTCTTTAGTTGACGGCATTAGAACAACTTACAATTGGTACCTGCAAAATGTCTGATCTCATCCCTTTCGACCAACGTGACGGCTTCATCTGGCAAGATGGTAAATTCGTAGAATGGAAAGAAGCAAAAGTTCACGTCCTCAACCACGGCTTGCATTACGCTTCTTGCGTTTTTGAGGGCGAGAGAATTTACAACAGAAAAATTTTCAAATTTAACGAGCACTCAACTCGTCTGCACGCTTCGGCCAAGATGATTGGATTCGACATTCCTTACTCGGTTGAAGAATTGAATGAAGCAAAAAAAGCAATCGCCGAAATACAAAATATCACCGACGGATACATGCGCGCTTTCGCTTGGCGAGGCTCGGAAAAAATGGCCATTTCTGCTCAGCAAAATAAAATTCACGTCGCCATCGCTTGCTGGCCATGGCCCCCTTACTACTCAGAAGAGGCGCGCAAAACGGGATTAAAATTAAAATTTGCCCGCTACAAACGCCCATCACCCGAAACCGCACCAACGGCCTCAAAAGCTGCCGGCCTTTACATGATTTGCACAATTTCCAAACATGAAGCGGAGTGCGAGGGTTACAATGATGCCTTAATGCTTGATTACCGCGGCTTCCTTGCCGAAGCGACCGGCGCAAATTTATTTCTGGTAATGAAAAATGGTGAATTGCACACCCCACTTCCAGATTGCTTCCTCAACGGAATTACTCGCCTAACCGTAATTGAACTCGCCAAAAAACGCGGCATTAAAGTTGTTGAACGTCACATTAAGCCAGAAGAATTTTCTGATGCGATCGACGCTTTTCTAACCGGTTCTGCCGCTGAACTTACCCGCATCGGTTCGATTGAAAACAAACACAACTACCCAACCCCAAGCCAGATGACTCTTGATCTTATGCAAGATTACAGTGATTTAGTTCGCGCTTAATTTTATCCGCCGGTTGAGCAAGGTCGAAACTATTAGAAGATCACAACCTTCACTAAACATCCAAATCATCTAGGGATAAACAAGATTTCGTTGCTCAATGCCATCTCTTTTTTCTCACCTTCTTCATCTCTTTTATGATCGAATAACTTTTCAAACAACTTAGTTGTTGAGCAGTTTTACTTATGTGAGAATGAATCATTTTATGAATTTGATCGACATTGATGTGGCTTTTGCGTCTACAACATTTTTCTTAATCCTGTTTTAGCCGATGTTTATTTGTGACGGAGTCAGCAGAGCCAAGCGCTCTGAGGTTTTTCTTAAAATGCCTTAACTTGGCGCAATTTATTAACTACGCGATTCACCTAGTCAGGCTCTGTTTGAACAATGTTTACTAGATCAGAGCCAGCCTTTTAAAAAATATAACAATTTATGAGCAGAAGAAAATCTATTGAAACAGTTAGAGCGCAAGATCGCTTTCTAACAGGTCTTCAGGTCTGGGTTGAGTCAGCCGAAACTAAAGAAAGAGAATCGAGAACTTTGGCGATGGAAATAATTATTGAGGCTAGACGAAATAGAAGTACTGGGCTTTTATTGCAGGAACTTGGATTATCATCTCTTCCTGCGCAGATTGGTGAGCTTACTGATTTGACAGACTTAAATCTTGACAGAAACCAACTAACCACACTTCCTAGGGAAATTGCTAATCTTGCTTCTTTAACAACTCTAGATCTTACAGCGAGCACCCAATTAACCCACTCACCAGAACTTCTAGACATATTATCCGAGCTAGAAACAAAAGGCTGTAACATTTGATACCCAGATCAAATCAGCATCGAAGCTCGAGCTAATCGGGCAAAATCACGCCAAGAAGAAGAATTAAAATTAACATCAAAAACTCTCTCTGTGGCGAGCTACGATCCTAGATCAAAACTCAGTACATTAAACCCTAATTTAATTAATGAAATTCTACAATTTGCTTCCGACACCTCCGCACTATCTGAAGCAAAAAAGAAAGCAGTCCATGACTCTGTTGAGAAAGGTTTAAAAAAAACAAAAACATACAAAAAATATCTCAAACTTATTAATCAAAAATTAGCAGAAGCTAAGGATTCTCCTCAACCGAGGGAATCATCCCTTGCATCTGGATTACGCGCAGAAGTTATGGAATACCAACGGCTTTTGAGTTAGATGGTTCAGAATCAAATCATTTCTCTTCTCTTCCGAGTTCAGCTATTAAGGTTGAAAAATCTAATTCGGTATCTGGTTCTAAAGGAACTAACAAACCATTGGAGAGAGATTAAGCGCCATAGTTAACGTATTACAAAAATAATTAAAAAAATTATGAGAGCGGCAATATCTGTAGGTCGTCTATTATTTGGCCAAACTACCTCACGAGTTGGCGTTCTAGATAATCCTCGGGGAGATAATCTATTTACCCCAAATATCCCTGACCCCTTAGAAAACTCTTCTGCCTCACAAGAATCCTTGGATTTGTCACTAATCACGGCCTTAAAAAATTCTCGGGGGAAAGCTCAGGATGAAGATAGATTAACCCAAACCGTTTCTGAATTATTGACTCGAGGAGCTAATGTTAACGCAGTAACATCTTATGGTTCCACGCCTTTGATGCTTGCTGCTGGAAAGGGCCACAAAAAAATCGTTTTAAATTTTCTATCTCGCAAAGAAATTAATGTTAACGCAACAAGACCTAATGGTGCCACGGCTTTGATGCTTGCTGCTGAAAAGGGCCACACCGAAATCGTTTCAGATCTTCTATCTCACGATAAAATTAATATTAACGCAGCAAGACTTGAAGATAATACCACGGCTTTGATGTTTGCCGCTCAAAATGGCCATACAGAAATAGTTTTAGATCTTCTGTCTCGCGAAGAAATTAATGTTAACGTAGCAACAACTAATGGTACCACGGCTTTGATTTTTGCTGCTTACAATGGCCACACAGAAACCGTTTTAGCTCTTCTATCTCGCGATGGTATAGATTGGCAAGAGGTGCAGGGTCAATTGAGACATCCAGCACTTCAAAACTTAAACAAAGAAGTCTCGTTCCTTCTGGCGGTTACTCTTCCTGATGAAGAACTAAGAAATTCAATCATTACAAGTTTCAACCAAAAAAATCGCAGAAACGCAATAAACCAAGAAAATAATGATATTTTGGGGGCTGGTATTAAGGCCTATAAGAATCTCAAAGATCTCAAGTCTTGGCATGTCAGATATTTAACTGATTCAGGTGCTGCAGAAAATAAAGCACAGATTTTGGCAAATAAGAGATTTTTTGATTTGTTGAACCATCAAGACAGCCGAAAAGAAGCATCGGCAAGAGACAGTCTTGTTACGGACTTGGTTAGCAAATCAGCATCTTTGGCCGCTGATTTTGAAAGGATTGCAAAAGGGATTAAAATTGAAGATCAAGAGGCATTAAAAGCCTTGAGGGGACTAAGCCCAGAAGATTTCTACAAATTAACAACAAAAATTATTGATAAGAGTAAGACTGAAAACAACGGCATCCCAAAATTGCAGTCCTTGAGTCTTGTTGCTGCGTTACGGAATTTTGAAATAGATCCAACTTCTCCAGCCACAACCATACGTCGCAAATCAATAGTGCCAACAGCGAATTCTCAGAAAAATTTCTGGTGTTGCGTTTTTAGTCAAACCAAGAACCAGACCCATACCCGCTACTATTAAAAATTACTTAATTTACCTAAATTTTTCACTTAACGTTTTACCATCCTCATCTTTCCAACTTGTCCAACAATTGCTTCTCATACCAAGACAAAAAGTTGATGCTTTAGGTAATTGTCCTTTGCGCTGAAAGCTATTGCCTCGTTCCAAAACTCTTTTTTCGAATCGTGATCTTTGACTCGTTCAATGAAATTTTCTGTTTCTCCGACATAAGCTTGGTTTTCTTCGCCAATTAACAGGTAAAGGGATGGGCGACTTAGCTCTTCACGATTTTTTGCCTCATTGAGTTTTGCGCGAGGAATGAAAAGTGCGTTGCAAACTTTATTGGAAATGAAGACGGATTTTAGACCAGTTGAGCTGCCTTCTATTAGGTATGTTGTGATTGTTTTACCCATTTTCATTAAATCATTTTGCCGCTTAGCTCAAACCTAAATAGTCCGAATTATTCGAATTTATTTTCTAGTTTTAGAGCGCTTAAAAATTGATGATTCTTTTAGACTGAATCAATTGTCGATAATATTCGGTCAACCCAGCCCACAAGTTGGCGCTCTAGATAATTATCCACAAGGAGTCTTGGATTTACTAATAATCACGGACGTAAAAAATCCTCTGGAGAAAGCTCTGGGTAAAGATGGACCAGCCCAAACGGTTGCTGAACTATTGGCTCGAGGAGCTAAAAGGAATCACTTCCCCTTCCAGCCGCAATCATTCACAAAGAAACTCGAAAGCAACAAAGTCGGCTAGAATATCGACTGATCTTGCGAGAGAATTACCGTGAAAACTGAAGAGATGTTTTGGATTTGGAAAATTTAAAACATCTCAGTTACGTGGTGAGAAATTTGTGAGTTATTCGAGAGCGTTCTTAAATGCTCTTTTCGAGTTCGAAAAAAATTAATCTTTGCGCTCTATTTGTTGATTTATTCAAGTCTGAAGCCCTAGAGCAAAAAAGTTTTAAGACTGGTTACCGACACTCAAAAACAATAATTAAGTCTTACAGTTTAACTCAAATTCGTCTTATAATTTATGAAAACCCCTAGCTCTTTAGCAGCATCTCCTATCTCACAAGAAGCCTTAGATTCACTATTAATCACT
>Ga0164294_10000304_pt1 | contig 46300 bp, 42 predicted proteins | sample GEODES005metaG_FD_111479 | JGI IMG/M metagenome (GOLD analysis project Ga0164294, IMG submission 111479) | Oligotrophic lake water microbial communities from Sparkling Lake, Wisconsin, USA - GEODES005 metaG | ecosystem: Environmental > Aquatic > Freshwater > Lake | place: USA: Sparkling Lake... | reverse complement strand
TTAAATAATAATGTTCAAGGTTCAAAGAATCTATTAGATCTAGTAGATACTGAAAACTTTATCTTCGCATCATCAGCTTCGGTATATGGAATAACAGATAAAAGATGTGAAGAAACAGACGATCTTAAGCCAGCTAATGCATATGCTTTTTCAAAAATGATAATGGAGAATCTTATCAGAGGATACAAGAGTAAATTTAAAAATTTAATAGGATTTAGATTCTTTAATGTATATGGCTCTAATGAAGAATTTAAAAACAAAAGCGCAAGTATGGTTTATCAATTACTCCAACAAGTTAATAAATATAATAAAGCCAAATTATTCAAACATGGAGAGCAAAAAAGAGATTTCATTTATGTTAAAGATGTTGTAGATTGTCTTATCCATAGCTTAGATAAGAATAAAGAATATGAGGTTTATAATTTAGGAACAGGAGAAGCTGTAGACTTTAATACTATTATTGATACTATTAATGAAGTTTTAAATAAAAAGTCCGAAATTGAATACATAGATTGTCCATATGACTTTTTCCAACCTTTCACAGAAGCAGATACATCTAAATTAAATATTGACTTAAAATATAATATCAAATATAATCTAAAAGAAGGTATATTAGATATATATAATGAAATCAATCGAGACAAGAAAACCACTTAAAAATGTAACTAAAGGTTGGGGTGAGGAAGTATGGATAGTTAATAACGATGAATACTGTGGTAAGATATTAAAGTTTAATAATGGTGCAAGATTCTCTATGCATTATCATATCAATAAAGAAGAAACCTTTTTTGTATCTAAAGGCAAGCTTTCCTTAAAATCAATTAATCTAGAAAATGCTGAAGAATTCACAAAAGAAATTAATGTTGGTGATGTAGTTGATATTCCAAGGTTTGCACCTCACCAATTAACAGCTTTAGAGGATAGCGAAATAATAGAATTCTCTACTCATCACGAAGACTCTGATAGCTATAGAATAGCTAAAGGAGATAGCCAAAAATGAACATAGCAGTAAGACTAGAAGGTGGCTTAGGAGATTGCTTACTTGGTAATAGATTCGTTCCAGCTATAAAAGAAAAATACAAAGAAGCCTCTATAACAGCTTATATAGATAGCGAAGGTAAAACCTTCCAGAAAGAAGGGTTGAGCATTCTATACCCATCTATGTATAAAAATATCAACATTATACAAAAGAAGAAATATAAGCCATTTTGGGTAGATTGTCAATTTGGCACAGATAACTATTATGGTGCTTTAGAAAATGTTCCAGATGATGTACAAGAAGAGTTTGAAACATATGATAAGTTTTATGATCTTCATATAGATTCATTAAAATGGATTGATATGGACTTTGATTGGTTAAGGTATTATAGATTCTTTCCAAAGCCAGAATTAAAAATAGATAACACAAAAGGTGATTATATAGTGTTTCATCTCATATCCTCTACGTCAGCTGGCCATAGATTAGAAGATTGGTATCTTGAAAGGCTAATAAAAGAGACAGCGGAAAATCATAAAGTATATTTAATATCTACGCCAGAAACAAATTATTTTTATGACAAGGTTAAAGATCTACCTAATGTGCATTTATTTAATGGAACGATGCAAGAAGTTTGCGAATTAATATCTAATGCAAAATTTATGCTTTCAACAGATAGCGGCTTTAGATATATTGCTTATGGATATGGAATACCTACATTAACTTATTCAAAACAATCATCTCAACCATTTTCATCTATTCCTAGTCATCAAATGAGATGGCTGATGTTTCCAGAGACTTGCTTTCCATTGAATTATGATGCAGTCCATATGGTTAAAATTATTAATAATATTATGGAAAATAAAGGTTATATTCTAGCTCCTTATCTAGAAAATTTTAATAATCAAGCGGTTAAAAGAATTTATAAAATAAACACCGAAAAGAGTATAGTTAATTCATGATTACAACCTTTTATTTTGGCGCATCAACTAAAGCCTCTCCAAATAGCTGTATTCATAAAGCAAGAGGAAATACCATTTGCAAGCATGCTGAATTTATTAACATATGGTATGATTATGCAAGATATATTTATGGGCCAAAAGAGCATCTTTACATTGTAGACAATGCTTCACCAATTGAATTCCAGAAAGCATTTGACATCTCTAAAGAAGAAATTGAATTCCTGAATGAAGATCAATACTCGTTTAATCCAAATATTTTCCTTCATGTGAAAAGATTTAATCAACAATTGAATCATGGAGGAGGAGTAGTCAGGGGTAATTGGGAAGGTTTTAAATTTTCAATAGCCAATAATTCAAATTATTATTTTACAGAATCAGATTCATTATCTTTAGTTAATCTAAAGAATGAATTAATTGATTACGATATCATCACAAGCAATATAGAGGATGGAGTTAATGGATGTATTGATTGTTCTAATTGGGCTGTAAGAAAAGAATTGTTAACAGATGAAGTTATGAAGGTTAAAGATTGCTATGGATATAATAAGCTAAGCGTATTTGACTCATTAGATCAATCTATAAAAAATAATGGAATTTGTACAACCCAACCAAACTATCAATATTATGGAGCAATAGAACATGGCCCATATATTAATTATCATCAAAAGTACAAGATGAAAAAGATACAAGGTGAGATTATACATGACGTTGATATACATCAATTAAAAGATTTTATTCTAAAAACAAATGATAAAGTAGGATCTGAATTTGCTAGAGAGTACATAAGAAATATATAAATATGAAAAGTAGCCTCGGAGATGTTTTTAATAAGAGTGCTGAAATAAGCATGAGCTTTGATGCGCTAAGACCAAATGGAGCAGCAATAGATATTCCTCATGGAGTTTTGATTCTAGGCGCGCTGATGTCATCAAAACCTCAAAATATAGTAGAGCTAGGAATAGGTACTGGTTTTGTAACAAGTTTAATTCTTCAAGGGATAGAATACAACAATATGGGAGAATTAACTTGCGTTGATAATCTTCATGATTTTGGTGGGCATTTAAAACCAGAAATTCTAGAGAACCTAAAAAAAACAAATGCAAAAATTCTTGCTCCGATGCAAGAAAAAGAATTTGTTTATCAAGCAGAAGATAATTCATATGATTTTTTAGTTTCTGACGCTGATCATTTTAATGCAGGAACTTGGGTTGAAGAAGTTTTTAGAATAATGAAACCAGATTCATTTATGTTTTTCCATGATATTAACCCAAGAGATTTTCCAAATCTAATGAGATATAAAACACTATCAGATGAATTAGGAAAGCCGAATTTTCTTTTTACAAAATGTTCAAGGAATGATGAGATTTGTGAAAGAGGATTATTGATGGTCATAAATAAAAAATAAATTCAATGTCTACAGAATTAAATAAAAAGATTTGCGTCTGCTCTATATCAACTCCAGATATGAGAGAGCTATCAGAAATCACGATGAATAATAAGATTGAGTATTGTGAAAAAAATAATTACGCTGGATGCTTCTTGACTCAAACTGAGGCATATTTAGGTTTTGATAAAATCTTATTTATAGAGGGGCTACTAAATACTGGTAAATATTCTTATGTTTATTGGTGCGATTGTGATACAATTTTTACTAATTTTAATAAAAGAATAGAAGACCTAATAGATGAAAATCATCATTTCTTTATCTGTACAGATTACTCTCAGAACATTAATGCTGGAGTTTTTATCTTTAAAAATTCAAAAGAAGGAATGGAGTATCTAAAAGAAGTAAAAGAAAAGATGTACCAATTACAACCACAAAATAAATTTAAATTTGGCGAAGAGCAAACAGCTATTATGGCGACCTATCAAGATCCAAAGTATAAAGATATTATCAAAATAGTACCACAAAAATCAATGAATTCATATCCATATAGTGATAAAGAAGTGAGAGATCACAATGGAACATATCTTGATTCACTAAATACTAACGGAGACTGGACAAATGATGATTTAATGATTCATATTCCTGGATTTGGTAAAGATTTTTATCAAAAGCTAGTAAGTCACTTTAGATCTTATATTCAAAAGGTAATAAAATAATGAAAAATTTCTTTAAAAGATATGAGAATGGAGATAGAGCATTAGGATCTAGGCTCGCTACAATGAAGATAGCATTAAGCTTACTTGATGATAGTAAGCCTAATAACTTTGTCGAGACTGGAACAACAAGAAAAAATTACCTTAATTGTCCTAATATAGAAGATCGAGCTGCAGATGGTGGATCTACATTAATTTTTTGCGACTATGTATCTAAATTTGGTGGGCATGTTTGGACATGTGATATTGAACTAAACAATATAGAAAGCTGCAAAATTGCTACAGAAGAGTACAAAGATCAGACTACATATGTAATAGATGATTCTTTGAATTTTTTAAAGAACTTTAATCAACCAATTGATTTTCTATATCTAGACTCTTTGGATAGTTCATTTCCAAATGCTAATGAACATCAACTTAAAGAAATAGAATTTGCTTATAAAAATTTAAATAATAATAGCATTATTCTTCTAGATGATTTAGGATCTAAGACTAACTTATCGATACCATTCTTAAAGGATAGGAATTGGTGTCAAATTTTAATAGATATACCAAAGGCTTCTCATTACAACAATTTTCAACAAGGTATATTTGTTCATGAAGAGGCTCTTTATGTAAACCATTCTTTAATACCAATAGAAAAAAGATACAAAGACTCATGAAAAAAGTAGCAATTCAAATAGCAGCAAATCCAAGATCATTTAAAAGGTGTTACGATTCTTTTAAAAAGAATATTATAGATACATTAAATCCTGATATTTTTATACATACTTGGAGACTTCATGGGAATGAAAGACCAGAAGTGACTACAGATGGAAGTTGTGAAGAATATATTGATCTTTATAAACCTGTAGCTTATGAAATAGAAGATCTTGAGTATAACTATCAGCCGCTAATGACAATGGTTCCACATTTTACCACGAGATATAGAGTTAATCAGATAAGAAAAAAATACGAACAAGAAAATAATATAAAATATGATGCGGTTATAATGCACAGAGCCGATATAAGACTAATAAATCCTCCAATAAGTAATCACTATAATCAAGTCATAGGATCTGAATTTAAAATAGAATACATGGAGAGATTACAAGAAGATGAAATATGGGTTCATCATTTTAAAGACGGCTTACCAGCTGATTACTTTTTCTATTCATCTCCAAAATGGATGGACATTAGCATAGATGGATGTTATAATAATTTAGATAAATTAAACATCTTTAATCCTGGCTCAGAAAGATTATGGTGGCATATTCTCCAGGAAAACAACTTTAAAAGAGAGTGGTTCAAATATTATGGAAATTCAATACATGACCAAGACCATATAGATAATTCTTTTAGATTTTTCGACATAGAATGCATAAGATAATAAATATGAATAACTTCTTTAATAAACAACCTGACGATGAATTCAAAAATTTCATCGAATATGTAAAAGAAAAATGCAATCCACTCTCAATGATTAGAGATGATAGATTTGTTGCAAATGCGCAGGCTATAGAATATATTTTAGATCAAAATATACAAGGAGACATAGTAGAGGTTGGAGTCTGGAAAGGTGGCAGCATTATCTCGATGTTAATGACATTACAAAAAAATAATGCTCTAAATAGAAATGTACATCTATATGATACATTTTCTGGTATGACTCCACATACAGATAAAGATTTTGATAAAGATAATCGAACCGCGGATAGCCTAATTAATAGCAATCCATTTTGGTTGTGTATTTCATCTTTAGATGAAGTAAAAAATAATATAAAAATAAGTTCTGATTATCCAGAAGATCTAATAAAATATCATGTTGGTGATATTTGTAAAAATGAATATGTTCCAGAAAAAATAGCATTCTTAAGACTTGATACAGATTGGTATGAAAGTACAAAATGCGAATTAGAAATGTTTTATAATTCTGTAGCTTCTGGAGGAGTAATTATGCTAGATGATTATGGTCATTGGCAAGGCTGCAGAAGAGCTGTAGATGAATTTTTAAAAGATAAACCTGATATTAAAATTATTAATATTGATTATACTGGCGTTTTTTTCATAAAACCTTGATACATTCAATATGAAATATGAAGATTTTTATAAAACATATGGTCACTCATACGAAGAATACGAAAGATCACATCAACCCAGATTAGATTTCCTTATAGAAGATCTTAAATTAAATGAATTAAAAGACAAAAATATTGCTGATATTGGATGTGGACTTGGCTTTATATATAATCGTTTATCTCCAGACATTCAAAAAAAATACTATGGATATGATGGAGCAGACTTTGAGAATCCACCATTTAATTATGAAAAAGTAGATCTAGACAATTTCAATACAAATAAAAATGAGTTTTTTGATACAGTATTATGCTTTGAAACAATAGAGCACTTAACTAATCCGTATAATTGCTTACTAGAAATAAAGAATATATTAAAAAAAGATCATTTACTTTATTTAACAATACCAGAAGCAACGACTCAACATAACACTATATATCCAGGATTATTATACCCTATCCAGAATTTTATTAAATTTTTGGAACAAATGGCTTTTGAAATTATAGAGATTAGAATTCATGATAAAAGTTTCTATCAAAACGTATTTATATTAAAGAATTTAGATTGGAGTCATTCAAGCATGCTTTGGAGAAAAGAGGACGATAAATTTAGAAACATACCACCGCATGTTGCGATCAATTTATGATAGATTCAAAATTTCAAAATTTCATAGTAACTTCAAATACTAATGACCCAAAATCTGACCTCAAAGAAGAGATGCTTTATCAATTAATTTTGGGAATAAGATCTTTTTTTAAGGATTCTTTTGTTGTTTTATCAGATAGTTATTACATCTCTAAAAGAATAGTCGATTTAACAGATTTCACCTTAATAGATAGATCATATAAACAATTTTCTTATCATGGCTACCCAGAAATGCAATTAGTTAAAAATGGGTTGAGTTTATTGAATAGATATGGTAAAAACTATCATTATAGAATTACTTATGATTTTATAATGAACGAAGATAACATTTCAGCTTATATTGATTGGGCATCAAAAATAAATGATTCAACAAGACTTGTTTTTGCTAAAGACAATGGTCATGATTCAGGAGTAAAAACAAATGTTTGGTTTGGAGAAAATCAACTTATTGAAAATATTATTCCTAACGAAATGAATCATCTTGAAACAGATTTTTATAAACAAATACAAAAATTAAATTATTCTGATAAAACTTTTTTATATGAAAATTCTGATGAAATGTTTCATGGTAATATTAATACTTATGATCTAATTGGTCATGGTGGAACATCATTTAGGGAAGAAAAAATAGAATACTTTAAAAAATATTATGAAAGCCATAGGATTTAATCAAGGCCAATATGGAGATTTATGCATTAATCTCGTAGCATGTAAAGCTTTTAAAAGAGATTTTCCAAATTCAAAATTGTATTTTGGTATTAATAAAAAATATGAAAGTTTAAAAGATATATTCTTCAATAATGATTTAATAGATAATGTACATATATGGGATAAATATGATGGATGGCCATCAGAAGAAGATGCTAATTTTATTTCAAATGAAAAATTTGATATTATTTTTAATCCAATGCCATCGCATACCCAAGACAATTGGTATTTGAATAGACATCAAACAGAAGAAGTATGCTTAATGCATGGATTAACTCCACCAAATGATCTGTCTATAAGTTTGAATAAACATTTTAATACAGAAGACAATAAAAATTTAATAGCTGTTAATTTATTTGCAGAGACACGAGGGCAAGACAAAATGCCCTCACTCTCAAAAGCTAAAGAAATTATAAATTTTATAGAATCTTTGGGATATATTCCTGTACAAATAGGTCTTCCTGATCAACCCCAATTATGTAAAAATAGATTTATTGGCACATTTTTTGAAACAATTAAATTTGTTTTATCTTGCAAACTACTCGTTACAGTAGACTCCGCTATGTCTTGGATTGCTTCTGGATATTCATTTCCAACTATAGGTTTATATGGTTACTCTTATTACCCATCAGCAAGAAGCTCAAAAAATTGGCAACCAATTAATAATAATGCAAATTATTTAGAGTCTAATTTAGTTGAAAATATTGAAAACGATAAAATTATTAGTATAATCAAAGAGATGCTATGATATATGATTGTTTTCCATTCAATAATGAATTAGATATATTAGAGATTAGACTCAATGTACTTAATGATGTTGTAGACAAATTTATATTAGTTGAGGCATCAAAAACTCAATCCTTGTTAGATAAACCATTTTATTTTGAAGAAAATAAGAATAGATATTCAAAATTTTTAGATAAAATAATTCATATAAAAATCACAGATTATCCACAAAAAGATGGATGGGCTATGGAAAACTATCAAAGAAATTGCATAGTTAAAGGATTGAAACAAGCAGACTTAAAAGAAGATGATATAATAGGTATTTCAGATGTAGATGAAATTTGGGCCCCAGAAATTAAAGATAAATTTGAAGAGTACTTTAAAGATATTAAATTTCTATCAGTTGGAATGAAGTATTTGGTATTTTATCTAAATCTAGAAACTGTAGATAAAGCATGGATTGGAACAATATTCGCAAAAGCAAGAGATTTAATCAACTATACTCCTCAAAACTTAAGGAATATAAAAGATCATGTTTCTCATGTCGAAGAAGCTGGATGGCATTTTGGCTATCAAGGAGGCAAAGAGAAAGTATATAATAAATATCTATCTTGCATAGAACCCTTAGATAAATCTAAAATTCCCTCAAAAGAGGAGTTCTTTAAACAATTTGACGAGAGAATAAAAGATCAAGGGACTTTTATATACTCTGATGATTTAAACAACTCTTCAGTAAAATTAAAGAAAATAGATATCCAGGAAAATCTTCCAAAATATATACTATCAAATTTTGACAAATATAAACATATGATGATTTAAAATGAACGAATATAAAGAAGAAATTAAAAATTTTGTAAATAAATTACAAGAAAAATATGGCAGATTACCAAAGTTCTGTCATAATCTAAATGCACCAGACAATAAAGTATATTATTCTGGAGCATATTTTGACGATAACGAAATCGTAGCAGCTATTGAAACTCTTCTATTTGGTAAATGGTCTTCTAGTGGAGAAGTTTGTGCTCAATTTGAAAAGGCTTTTAGCAAGGCAATAAATCAAAAATCTTCATTTTTTACGAACTCTGGCTCTTCAGCTAATCTATTGCTAGTAGCAGCTTGCAAGGAATACTACAAATGGAAAGATGGAGATGAGATTATGGTATCAGCAGTAGGATTTCCAACTACAGTTTCAGCTATTATTCAAAATGGATTAAAACCAGTATTTATTGATATAGAATGGAGTACATTAAATTACGATATCAATAAAATACAAGATAAAATAACAAGTAAAACAGTAGCGACCTTTTTATCTCCAGTTTTAGGTAATCCACCAGATATGGATAAATTAGTTGAAATAGCTCAATGTAATAATATAAAATTACTTTTAGATAATTGCGATTCTTTAGGGTCTAAATGGAATGGCAGGTATTTAAATGAATATGCAGAAGTTTCAGCTTGCTCATTTTATCCTGCACATGAAATTACCACATTAGAAGGAGGAATGGTTTCCTCTAATAACGAAGAGATCGTTCAGTTATCTAGAAGTTATGGCACTTGGGGTCGTGATTGTTATTGCGTTGGAACTTGTAACTTGTTGGCCAATGGCTCTTGCGGAAAAAGATTCTCTAATTGGCTTCAAGATTTTCCAGAAACAATTATAGATCATAAGTATGTATTCAATAGAATTGGATATAATTTAAAACCATTAGATTTACAAGGAGCGATTGGAATAGAACAACTCAAAAAATTAAATTTCATTTGTGAAACAAGAAGCACAAACTGCTCAAAAATTTCAAATTTATTTTTAAAATACGTAAATAATATTCGGTCTGTGAATGTGTTAAATAAAACAGAGTGGACACCTTTTGGCGTTCCTTTAATTTGCGAAAATAAAAATCAAAAACAAAAACTTGTTTCTTATCTTGAAGCAAGTGGAATACAAACAAGAAATTATTTTGCAGGTAATCTATTAATGCATAATGGATATAAACATTTAGATGATTATAGATCTTATCCAGAATCAAATAAAGTACTTGATTTAGTATTTTTCGTTGGATGTGCTCCAACAATTTCAGATAAAAATATTGATTATATAGAAAAAGTCTTACAACAATATAAAAATTAATATGACAAGTGTTTTTGGCTCTACTGGATTTATAGGAAGCAAATGGATGAATTTGTATGGTCAAGACTCTTACCCAGAATCAAGAGACTCTATAAATTCACAGAATAAAGATATTTTGTACTTTAGGGCTACAAATTCTAATTATAATGTATTTACAGATCCATCTATAGATGTGGATACAAATTTAATGCTATTAACAAAACTATTTAAAAATATTGATTCAAATTATAATTTTAATTTAATATCTAGTTGGTTTGTTTATGGTAAAAACAATTGCGAGATGAATAAAGAAACGGATTATTGTAATCCAAAAGGTTTTTATTCTATAACTAAGTATACTCAAGAGCAATTAACAGTATCTTATTGTCAAACGAACGATATCAAATATAAGATATTGAGACTTTGTAATGTTATTGGTGGAGATCAAAAGGCTACAGCAAAGAAAAATGCTTTAGAGTTTTTGATAGACAAATTGAAAAAGAATGAAGAAATCGACATTTATAAAGGAGATAATTATAGAAATTATTTAAATGTAGAAGATGTTTGTATAGCTATTGATTTAATAATGAAAAAAGCAGAAACAAATCAAATTTATAATATTGGAGACAATACAAGCACAAAATTAATAGATATTATTGATTATTGTAAGAATAAATTGAATTCTAGAAGTACGATTAGAACAATAGAAATCCCAAAATTTCATCAGCAAGTTCAAACGAAAAACTTTTGGATGGATACAACTAAATTGCAATCTCTAGGTTTTAAACCCAAATATTCTTTAGAGGAGACTCTAAATAAACTGTGTGAATAAATTGAATTTCATAAAAATAAATTATAACATATATATATGAGCCAGAACTTTCAAGAGACATATTATGGTAAGAAAATAGACACATCAAATATATTGAATATTGATGATGCAAGCAAATTACTTGATGGTAGGAAAGTAGTAGTGATAACTGGGGTCACTGGTCAAGATGGTAGTCATATGGCAGATTATCTATTGAAACATACAAATTATATAATATTTGGAGGAGTTAGAAGGTTAAGCGTATATAATCATGAAAATATTAAGCATCTTGATTCTGATAGATTTCATCTTATTAATTTTGACCTCACAGATGCTCATGCTATAGCAAGGACAGTAGAAAAATTAAGACCAGATTATTTCATTAATTTTGCAGCTCAAAGTTTTGTAGCTAGTAGCTGGGACTTTGCTCGTCAAACTTGGGCAACAAATTCTACATCAGTCTTAGATATACTTGAAGCAATTAGGTTATATAAACCAAGTTGCAGATTATATCAAGCAGGATCTAGCGAAGAATTTGGAAATGTAAAATACTCTCCTCAAGATGAAAATCATCCACTAAGACCAAGAAGCCCCTATGGAGCAAGTAAAGCTGCATCTAGACAATTGATTAAGGTATATAGAGACTCTTACAATCTTTACGCAATTCAAGGTTGGTTATTTAATCACGAAGGGACTCGCAGAGGAGAGGAGTTTGTGACTAGAAAAATTACCAAGAAGGTTGCTCAAATTTTTAATGCTATTAAAAATGGAGAATCATTTACTCCCCTAGAATTAGGCAATATAGATGCTAAAAGAGATTGGAGCGATGCCGAAGATTTTATAGATGGTGTTTGGAGGATGTTAAACCAAGATAAATACAATAAAAATTATGATGGAGTTCCAAGAGAATACGTCTTCTCTTCTAATGAGGCTCACACTATTCGTGAATTTGTTGAATTGGCCTTTGGATTTTGCTATATGATTGGATCATGGAAAAATAAAACTGGAAAACCAGAAGATGAGAAGTATTATGCATATCTGAATGACAAACCAGTTTTACTAGTTCAAATTAATCCGAAGTTCTATAGACCAGCAGAAGTAGAATTGCTATTAGGAGATTCAACCAAAGCGAGAAAAGAGTTAGGCTGGAAGCCTCATAGTTCTTTCGGTATTTTAGTGGATAAAATGATAAGAAATGATTTAGAACATTACGAAGTATAGATAAGGTATTTATTAAATATATGTCTTGAAAAATAAAAAGAAATATGATAGAATCATATTTAAGCATGAAGAACCCTCTATCTGGAATAAAATTATGTCGATATATCATAATGAAATTTGTAGACTCCAAAAATATACCTTGGGGTTACGAAATAAATCAAGCTAAAAAATTAATACAATTCGAGCCAAATTGTAGTTTTTGGTTTAATATTAAAAAGAAACCTATTAAATCTTTAGAGTGGCTACTATCTTTCGAAGGCAAGAAATATTTATTAAAAGAAAAGTCTTCATTAAATGTTGACAAAGATATAAAAATATCATATCATTTAGAGAGTAATAAAATAGGAAATGATAAGACAATAACCAAGAAAGTTAAGACATTAAAGGAATTTTTAAATGGCCAGACCTAAATCAAATATAGAACCTTCCCCTCAACAAGATGAGGGTATTAATGACCGTTTAAAGGCATTCTTAAAATCTAATAAAGATGACCACTACAACTTCGAAGAAGAAGTTCATTATAAAGTCTCTTCTGGTAGCTTGAATTTAGATTTTGTTATGGGCGGAGGATTTTGCCCTGGATTGCATCGATTTATAGGAATGAATGAGGGAGGCAAGACTTCAGAAGCACTAGAGGTAATGAAGAACTTCTTAAAGACTGTAAAAAACTCCAGAGGACTCTTGATTAAAGCTGAAGGAAGACTTAGCAAAGAGATACAAGAAAGGTCTGGAGTAGAGTTCGTTGGCGATCCAGGTCTTTGGAAAAATGGAAATTGCTTCGTATTCGAATCGAATATTTTTGAGACTGTATCAGAGCTGATGCTAGATCTCGTAAGGAATAATCCAGAAAACAATAAGTATCTTTTTATTCTAGACTCTGTAGACGGGTTGATGCCTAAAAATGACGCTGGTAAAACTTTATCAGATGCTACAAAAGTAGCTGGTGGAGCAGTCATATCCTCTGTGCTAATGAAAAAGATGTCAATCGCTTTATCCAAAAGAGGACATATGGCTATTTTTATTAGCCAAGTACGATCTGATATTAAACTCGATCCATATTCAGCAAATAAAGACATTAGACAAACAACTGCTACTGGCGGAAATGCCTTATTACATTATGCAAATTGGATCATAGAATTTGAACCAAGATATAATAAAGACCTTATTCTGGAAAAGCCAAATGAAAGATACGATGCTGTAAAAAATAAGATCATTGGTCACACTTCTAAAGTGTCGATTAAAAAGTCTACGAATGAAACAACAAACAACAAAGTGGAGTATCCAATCAAACATGGTCGTAAGAATGGAACATCTATCTGGAGAGAGTACGAAATAATTGATCAACTTTTAGCTTGGCAATTTATTATTGCTAAAGGGGCGTGGATTACTTGCAGCGATCAGATCGTAGAAGAATTAAAGGAGAATGGTCTTGAACTACAGAAGCAGCATCAAGGTATGGACAACTTTAGAAAATATCTTGAAGAGAATGTTAAAATTACAGATTTCCTTTTTGAGAAATATAAAAAATTGATAACTGCATGAGATTATTGAGCTTGAATGGAAAGCTAGTCAATAAAAACGTTTCAAAATATTTAATAGATTGGGATAAACCTAGCAGAAGTAAAATTCAGTTTAACACTAAAAAATTCTTTCAACAATATTGGAAGCACCATATTGTATACGAAGAATTTCCAGTCTATGGTTCACTTATGAAGGTGGATATATTAAATGCTACAAAACGAATAGCAGTAGAAGTAAACGGCGCACAGCATGATAATTTTAATGAATTTTTTCATAATCACTCCAGAATGAATTACTTAAAAAGCATAAAAAGAGATTGCAAGAAAGAAGAATGGCTAGAGAAAAACAATTTTAAACTTTTAGAGATTTACGAAAAAGATTTAAAGGTATTGTCTGCTAAGTTTTTCCTTGACAATTTCAATATAAGTATTTTTTAGTGTAAATTCATGTGTGCAAAAAGATTTTCCAAAACAATTATTGGAGGCACTTAATGAAAACTCTTTCGGTGGATTTATTTTATTTAATTTTAATTCCGAAGGAGATCCTCAAGTGATGACAAAATTTGATAATCAACTTAATGCTATGGGTCTCCAGCAATACGTTAATTATTGGGCAGAAGCTATAAATACTTTAAATATAGACTGCACAATCAAATCAATTACAGATTTATCAAAACCCAAAAAGAAGAAAAAAGATTAGTTGACTTAGTGCTAAATTGGCACTATACTTAACTACATGCCCATATACTCGGTTCAAGTAGAACGTCATGTTCTAGGTGGTCTCATTAGAAATTCAGAAGTGTTTTTTGATGTAGCCAGATTTATATCTGAAAAAGACTTTTATAATGATGTCCATAATACAATATTCTCTTGCATCAAAGATGAGCTAAATAAAAACAATAAAATAGATAAAGTATTATTAGCTCAAAAGATTAAAAATCTTGGCATATCCTTTAAAGATGAGATTGATATATTTTCTTATATAGATTCTCTGGCTATGACTCAAATCAATCCTCAAGGGACTATAAGTGCTTGTCAGGAATTGAGTAAACTAAAAGTAAGAAGAGAGTTATTTGAAACAGCTGAAAATGTCAAGAAGTACGTTAAAGATAATGCAGAAGATGGAATAGATAAAATAGTATCTAAAGTAGATGAGATTTATAATAATAAGGTAACTCAATATTACCTAGAGGGCGAGCCAGTTAACCTTTTTGAAGAAATGGAGAGCATAATTGAAGAGATTGGTAATAATCCCAGACAAGAGACTGGACTAAAGACTCCATATAACAATTTTAATAATATGTATGGAGGGTTAAAACAAGGGAATATATATTCTATAGTAAGTAGACCAGGACAAGGCAAAAGCACATGGCTCAATGATATATGTTATAAAACTGCCAATGTACATAATAAAAATACCAAAGCTCTTATTCTTGATACAGAAATGAGCACTTTAGACACTCAAATGAGATTAGTCGCAAGTATTTCTAGTGTCCCACTTTGGTATATAGAAACAGGTAATTGGAGAAAAAATCCAGAAATGATACAAAAGGTAAGAGAGGCTTGGCCAAAGGTCAAAAATATGACTCATTATCATTATCATGTTTCAAATAAAAGTATAGATGAAATATCCTCTATTATTAGAAGATGGTATTATACAAAAGTTGGGAGAGGCAACCAAGCTTTGATAGCTTACGATTACATAAAATTGACTGGAGAAAAAGTAGGTCAAAACTGGGCAGAGCATCAAGCTATTGGTGATAAGATTGACAAACTGAAAAGAATATCCGAAGAAATAAAGTGTCCAGTTATCACGGCTATGCAATTGAATAGAACTGGAGAAAATTTTAATCGCAATTCAAGTCAAGTCACGGACGATAGCTCTGCAATTTCTCTATCTGATAGAATGCAATGGTTCGCTTCATTTGTTGGAATTTTCAGAAGAAAAACTCAAGATGAAATTCAAGTCGATGGAGAACAATTCGGAACTCATAAATTGATAGCTATTAAAACAAGATTTCAAGGCAGAGAAGGCACAGGGCATCATGATTTAGTTCGCAGAAGAGTTGGCCAAAGTGAATTTAAATATTTTAATAATTATATAAACTTTGATGTGGGTAATTTCAATGTAGAAGAGAGGGGAACTTTGAGAGAAATAGTTGATGCAGAAAATGAAAGACTTAATTTTGATCAAGGTGGCGATAACCAAGATGGAGAACTGATATGAACGTAGAATTAATATCAATAACAAAACCAGAAATTAAAGGTATGAAAAATGCAGAAGATTTGGTTGCGTTTTGCGCTAGGGTTAGCAATCCTTCTAATCAAATGAACGTAGAAACTGCGCCAAAGCTTTTAAAATTCTTAATCAATCACAAGCATTGGAGTCCATTTGAATTAGTTGATATGTGCGTTGAAATTAAAACAAGCCGTGGAATTGCAGCGCAAATTCTTAGACATAGATCATTTAGCTTTCAAGAGTTCAGTCAAAGGTATAGTATAGCAAATGAATTTGAAGATATCGAACTTCGCTTGCAAGGAGATAAGAACAGGCAAGTAGGAGAGCACCTTATGCCAACTAATACAGATGCATATGATAAAGTTAGCGAACTTCTTGTAGAATCTTTATCGCTTTCTCAGCATTGTTATGATTCAATGATAGAAAATGGAGTAGCTAAAGAGGTGGCTAGAATGATATTACCTTTGACAACTCAAACGACCATGTATATGAAAGGCTCATTGAGAAGCTGGATACATTATCTTGAATTAAGAACGCAACAAAATACTCAAAAAGAACATAGACTAATTGCAGAAAGATGCAAAAAGATATTCATTAAAGAGTTTCCAATTATTAGCGAGGCATTAGAATGGAAAACATAAAAGAAATCTTATCTAATTTAGGGTATGATTTGAAAGAGTATTTAAAAGAGTACAGAACAAAGCCTCTTTATAGAGATTCAGATAATGAGAATGTATTAGTAATATACAAAGATAGTGGCAAATGGATAGATTACAAAGAGAATACAACTGGGAATCTTCAAGATTTAGTAAGAATGACTTTGAATCTTCCTAATAATATAGAAGCTAAAGAATGGATAAACAAGAAAGTCCAAACTGAATCATCATACACAGTCTACAGAAAACCTCAGATCAAACAAGTAAAGTGCTATTCAAATGATGTTCTTGATAAATTAATAAAAGATCATTCCTTTTGGAAGAAAAGAAATATTTCAGAAGAGACTATGAATATTTTTAATGGAGGAATACTAACTGAAGGTAGAATGAAAGGCAGATATATCTTTCCAATTCTAGATAAGCAAGAGAAATTAATTGGAGTGGCTGGTAGAGATATTCTAAATAGAAATGAAAAATTTTGTCCAAAATGGAAATTGATAGGAGATAAGATTAATTGGCGTTATCCCTTGCAAGTCAACGCAAAGATACTCTCTGAAAGCAAAGAAGTCATCATAGTCGAGAGCATAGGAGATATGTTAAGTCTATGGGAGGCTGGAGTGAAAAATGTGATTGTTACTTTCGGCCTAGCTCTAAGCGTTAGTATTTTAAATACTTTATTAGTCTTAAATCCAAATAAAATCTATATATCATTTAATAATGATGAACTTAAGAACAAAGCAGGGAATTTAGCATCAGAAAAAGCTAAAGAAAAGTTATTGAAACATTTTGATAGAAACCAAATACAAATTGCCTTACCTATTAAAAAAGACTTTGGCGAAATGAACAAAGAGGAAATCTTGCAATGGAAAAACAATCTTTAAAAATATTATCTGCGTCTAGAATTAAAACTCTTGAAACTTGTTCTTGGGTTTACTGGAACAATTATCACATCAAAACACCACAGAAGTCTAATGATGGAAGCGACAGAGGAACAATATGTCATACAATTTTTGAGCTTCTTTTAAATAAAAGGCACAGTAAAAACTATAAGAATATTATTAAGAGTAACTCGATAGATGGAGATAAAGGCGTATCTAAACTTGTTAAAAAATTATCAGCTAAAGTTAATCTCAATGAAAGCAACTATAAGTTATTAGATGAAATGATATTAGTCGGATTAAAAAATGATTTCTTTGGTGAAAATGGAGAGATAATCAAACCAGAATATGCATTTGAAATTAAAAACGATAAGCCTAAATATCATATTCGAGGTTTTATAGACAAGCCTATTAAAATCAAAAAAGAAATGCATATAATCGACTACAAGAGCTCCAAATACAAGTTTAGGGGTGATGACCTTGAAGCGAACATACAAGCAATGATGTATAGTCTAGCAAGTAAAAAATTATGGCCTAAATTAAAGCCTATTATCAAATTTCTATTCTTAAGGTTTCCTAAGCAACCAATTCAAGAGTTGCAGTTCGATGAGGATGAAATTAAAGGATTTGAACACTATTTAGAGTATGTAAATGAACATATTAATAATTTTGACAAAGATAGTGCTCAATCAAATTTTGCTGTAGATAATCCTAAGAATAAGTGGATGTGTAGCATAGGCAATTGGAGATGTCCATATAAAGACCCATTTAGTTATCATGTTAAACTTAATGATGCTGGAGAAATAGTAGAATCGAATTTTACTGGAGAATTTAAAGATATCAAAGGATTCACAGTAGAGCAAAGACAATATACTGGATGCCCAAGACATAATAACAATTCGATTAATCAAAAATCAAAAGATGCCTTTGACGATTTAACTTGACCTAGATAATAATATCAGATATAAATAGATGATGAACAATGTTATTCCACTTTTTAAAAGCCATTTTTCTATAGGAAAGAGCATATTGACTCTTAAGCCAGAGAGCGAAACAGATAATGGACCAGATTCTATTATCCAAATAGCCAAAGACAATAAACTTAAGAAGGTATTTTTAGTAGAAGATTGCTTTAGCGGTTTCTTACAGGCATACAAGAACTTAAAATCAATTGATATCGATTTAATATTTGGTATAAAATTTGTATTTTGCGAAGACCATTTGAATAAAAGTGAACCAGAGCTTAAGAAGCATCACAAAGTGATATTATTCGCAAATGGAGACGAAGGCTATAAGCTACTTATAAAATTGTGGACAAAGGCTAATACTGAAGGATTTTACTATACTCCAAGATTAGATATGAATATCCTCAAAGAGCATTTCAACGATAGCTTAAAGATAGCTCTACCATTCTATGATAACTTCATTTTTAATAACTGTTTAAAAGGATATCAATGTGTCCCATTTTTAGAGAATTTTAAACCATCAATTTTTATTGAGGACAACTCTTTGATATTTGATCCTCTTGTTAAAAACAAAATGCTTGAGTATGCTAAATCAAATAATCTTGAGTCCTTTAATACTAAAAGCATCTATTATAAGAATAAAAAAGATTTTAAAAGCTTTTTAACTTTTAGATGCATTAACAATAGAACTACTTTAAATAAACCAGAAATGGAGCATATGTCTAGTAATGAATTCTGCTTTGAAAGCTGGTTAGAACAGGTCAAGAAATGAAAACAATAGAAAAAATAGTAAATGAATATGGCACGAAAGTTCGCCAAAGAAAAGATAATGAAGATAGGAGTTTGCCTTATAGAAACATGCTTTATGGTGAAGATGGTCTATATGCTATAGACCAAGACCTAATATGCATAAGTTTTGAGAGTAATGAACCAGTAGCTAACGCAGTCCTAGAACTCACAAGAATAGATAATCATTTCGCAGAACCTGTGCCAAATTATTTTAAATCAATATTAAGCAGATACTCAGAAAGAGATAAGCAAAAATATTTAAGTGTTTGGTGTGGTAATAAACTAGGAGCACCAGTATACATTGTAGCTTTTGCACATGACCTTAGTATGTTTTATTTATATAATTTAACAGAAGATAATGGAGTATGGATTAAACAAAATAGACTAGAACACATTGAATGGCATTACAATATCAGAAATATGCAAGTACCATATTATATTTATGAGAAATATGCAAACTTTAATCAAGTTAACGATTCATTTGAAGATATAGGATAATACAATGGACGAACATCTTTTAAGATTTGATAACAATAAAACTTTACTTTTCATAGATTGTGAGACTCTAAATCTATGCCTTAATTTTTGTCATAATATACCTTGGCAAATTGCTATGTTAAAATGTCAAGGAGATAAAATTATTGATAGTAAAGACATTCATTTAAAATGGAAGACTGATTTAAAAATAAGCAAAGATGCAGCAAGAATAACAAGATATGACCCAAAGAATATTCAAAAGAATGGTATTGACCCAGAATTATTCTTTCCTACCTTAAGAGAGTGGATCGAGAAAGCGGATTATATAGTTGGCCACAATATATTGGGTTTTGATTTATATCTTCTTAGTGAATATTATAAATTCATGAATTTGAAACCTTACGATTTTCTTTCTAAAGCTATAGACACAAATTTGATTTATAAAGGAATAAAGACTTCAAATGCTTTTGACCCTAAAAAAGAATCTTTGCCAGAATATATGTATAAATTATATCATACTAGAGTTAAGAATATTAGAACAAACTTGACCGCAGCTGGAAAAGATCTAGATATCAATCATGATTATGATTCTTTGCATAACGCTTTGTCAGATTTAGAGCTAAATTTTAAAGTCTGGAATAAAATCAAGCATATGGTTAATATTTGATTGCATTTTTCCTAATAGAAATATATAATACTCAATATGGCATCAATGGACAACATCTACGATATTCTAGGTAAACTAGAGAAAGAAAATATAGATTATTTATTTATTACTATCCAGCATGGTAAGACTAATAGTAAAGCAGACGTATTTTACTCTTTGAATAATGAAGAGAAGTCTTTTGCAGCTCTTAAAGAAGGCTTAAGCGAATTTCAAATAAATATAGATAAGTCAATTAACAATTTTAAATCAAATAAAAAGCGGAAAAAGAAAAGCAAAGATGACGAAGACTATTGATTTTGTTAATTCATTCAAAAAAATAAACTTACCGCTTTATGGAGTAAGGTTGCCAGAATTCAAAGTCAAAGCAGAGCATAAAAGAAATCTAGGATTATCCGAAGACGTTTCTAATGCTGATTTTCTAAAAAAACTAGCTTACAATAATCTTCCTAAAAAACCAGAGTATAAAAAACGATTAGATCATGAATTCGAGATTATAGAAGATCTAGGATTTATTGATTATATAATTCTAGTATGGTTAGTTATTAACTTCTGTAAAGAAAGCGAAATTCCTACTGGACTAGGAAGAGGAAGTGCAGCGGGTAGTTTAATTCTTTTCTTGATAGGCGTTACTAAAATAGATCCAATTAAACATAATCTTTACTTTGAAAGATTTATCTCTAAGATTAGAGCGAAGAAACAAGTTGTTGATGGAATCACATATCTTGATGGAAGTTTAATGTGCGATGTAGATTTGGATATTTGTTATTACAATCGCCATAAGGTCATAGATTTCTTAAATGAAGTCTTTCCAAATAGAATTAGTAAAATTTTGACATTCAATACTTTAAGCGGAAAACTTCTTATCAAAGAATGTGGTAAAATCGTAGAGGAAAAAAATGAAACCGAGATGACTCACATCAGCAGTTTAATTCCAAAAACATTCGGTCAAGTTAAAGATATTTCTGAAGCCTATAACGAAGTAGAAAAATTCAAAGAATGGTGTGATCAAAATCAAGAGATTTATAATATAGCTTTGAAACTAAGAAATTTGATAAAAAACAAAGGCGTTCATCCTTCTGGTATTCAAATATCTCACGAAAAATTATCAGAAGCATGTCCATTAGAATTATCTTCCGACAAGGAACTGGTAAGTTCTTTTGATATGAATGATATTAGTCAATTTAATGTTAAGCTAGATTTGCTTGGTTTAAGAAGCGTTTCGGTAGTTTATGATGTATGTCTTATGATTAAGTCTAAGATAGAAGATATCAATACAGAAGATGTATTTATTTATCAGCAACTACAAGACCTCCGAAGTCCTCATGGTCTATTTCAAATCGAGGCAGACACAAATTTTAAAGTTTGCAGAAAGGTCCGACCAAGAAATTTAGAAGAGTTAAGTGCCGTATTAGCATTGGCTCGGCCAGGTGCACTACAATTCGTTGATCAATATGCTAAATATGTAGAGACTGGAGAATATCAATCTGTTCATCCATTTTTCGATGAGACATTAAAGAGAACAGGAGGTCTAGCTCTTTATCAAGAACAATTAATGCAAATGGCACACAAAATTGGATTTACTTTAGATCAAGCCGAGATATTGAGGAGAATTGTTGGTAAAAAGAAAGTCGAAGAAATTAAAGCTTGGAAAGAGAAGATCGAAAAGAAATGCGTATCAAATAACTTAGAGAAAGAGATTGGAGAAACTCTATGGAAAATTCTAGAAGATTCTGCCAATTACTCATTTAATGCGAGTCACAGTCAAAGCTATGCAGCATTAGCAGCAATTACAATTTATTTAAAATTTAAACATCCAAAAGAATTCTTTTTATCCTTATTAAGGATGACTAGATTCGAGCCAGATCCTATAGATGAAATATCTAAGATCCATAAAGAAATGGATTTATTTAATATAAAGCTATTACCACCTCATATTATTAAATCAGAAATGGACTTCAGTGTTGAAGGAGATGATATTAGGTTCGGCTTATTATCTATCAAAGGAATTAGCGATAAATCCATTCAAAGACTTAATGATTTTAGAAATAAATACGCTTCGAAGTTTGACGTATTTAAGTCTGGGCAACAAGCGAAGTTGTCGATAAGGGTGCTATCTCCATTAATACAAGCTGGAGCATTAGAGGATTTCAAACAGTCTAGGAGCAAGGTAGTATTAGAAGCTCAACTATGGAATATATTAACTCAAAATGAGCAAAAATACTGTATGATGTATGGAGAAAAGTTTGATTATGATCTATTTAAAATTATTAAATTGCTAAGTAACACAAAAGATGAAAAAGGTAAACTTATAATCAAAGAAACAAGGCTAGAAACAATAACAAAATCTTACGATCCATACAAGAAGATATATCAACAAAATAGCAAAAATGAAAGGTTTGCTAATTGGTATTATGAAAATAAACTTTTAGGATATACATATAATACTAGTTTAAAAGATATCTTTTCTGATCAGAAGCCAGATCTATTAAACATAAGAGAAGTCAATGAAGCACCAGAAGGATTATCAGTTATATTCATAGGCATAATTAAAGAACAATATTTAGGTATAGCCAACAACGCAAAGAAGACCAGATATTTAAGACTGTCTGTACAAGACGAGAGCTCTAAATTAACTGCATTAATATTCAATGACAAGATAGATGAATGTAAAGAAATGAATAATATATTACCAGACGAAGGTAATATTGTGATAGTTAAAGGTAAGAAAAAAGGTGAAGATACTGTATTCGCGGATTTGATATCAATTCAAGATCATAAGATCTTTATGAAACTTGGAGAAATTAAAGAAAAATAACTTGATTTTTAGTTAAGAGTTTGATAATATATAATATATGATACAAATTTATAAACCAACACCAAGAGTAACTGGAACAGCTTGTAGCTTTTCTTTTAATAATATTGATGGCAATTTTTATTTAAATTTAATTAAACAGGCTAGCTGGAATGATCAAAAGAAGATCGGTAGTTTTTCTGATAATGCACAGAATCCAGAGAAAAAAGTAGTAGTTAAACTATCTAAAATTGAAGTATGTGGAATATTAGATGTGATAGATAACAACCGATCTATAGATTTATTCCATAATTCAGAGAATCAAAAATTAGGAATAAAGTTCTCTCCATACTTAAGGGAGGATAAGCAAATTGGATATAGTCTTAATGTTATTAAGACTTCCAAAGTGCAGACTACTCAGCCTGCCACAAGCTTCTTAATTGGCTTTACATTCGCTGAAGGTCGTATGGTAGCAGAATATATTAAATTTGGTTTAGGACATATATTCTCTACAGAACGTAGCGAAGAGATCAAAAATTTAAAAAATAACAAAGCTAAATCCATAGACGAAAGAAAACAGAAAGACAAAATGCAGGACTCGACAGAAGCTCCTACTTCATCAGAAGATCACGAAGACCTTTGGTAATCTAAATGCGTAAAAAGATAGTCTTTCAATCTGATTTTTCTTTAGCGAAGACTGGCTTTGGAAGAAATTCTAAAGCCATTATCAAATATTTATATAAAACTAATAAATATGATATAGTAAATTATTGCTGCGGAATGCAGAAAGGAAATCCTCAATTAGAAAGAACTCCTTGGAAAAGCTGTGGTTCACTTCCAAATTCGCAACAAGAAGTAGAGCAATTAAATAAAGATCCTCATTTAGCTAGAATGGCTAGTTATGGAGCTCATTTATTAGACGAGATAATAAAAGAGGAAAAACCAGATGTTTATATTGCTGTGCAAGATATTTGGGGAGTAGATTTCGCCATAGATAAGCCTTGGTTTAATAAGATAAGCTCAGTAATATGGACGACTCTAGATTCTTTACCTATTCTTGAATCAGCTGTTAAATGCGCGCCCAAAGTTAAAAATTATTGGATATGGAGTGATTTTGCAACAAAAGCCTTACATAAGTTAGGACATGGCCATGTCAAGACTGTTCATGGTGCATTAGATACAGATAATTTTTATAGAATTTCTGACGAAAAAAGATTAGAGTTAAGATCTAAATTTAATATAGATAAGAATAAATTTATTGTTGGATTCGTATTTAGGAATCAGTTGAGGAAAAGCGTTCCCAATCTTTTAGAAGGATACTCTATATGGAAAAAAGAGAATAATATAAAAAACTCTGGGTTATTACTTCATACTCATTTTGGTGAAGGCTGGAATATCATGAAGCTAGCAAAAGAATATGATATTGATCCCAAGGAAATATTTACTACATACATATGCAAAGCATGCGGTAATTATGAAGTTAAAAATTTTAATGGTCAAGACTTAGATTGTGGATTCTGTGGAAATAAAAAATCTCAAATCACTACTAATGTAGGCTTAGGGGTAACTGAAGAAAGTCTAAATGAGGTCTACAATTTGATGGATGTTTATTGTCATCCATTTACTAGCGGAGGTCAAGAAATTCCAATACAAGAAGCCAAGCTCACCGAACTTATCACTTTAGTTACCAATTACTCTTGTGGAGAAGAGATGTGCCAACAAGAGGCGTATAGTCTTCCATTAGAATGGAATGAATACAGAGAGCATGGAACAGAATTCATTAAAGCTTCTACATCTCCAAAATCTATAGCAATTAATTTATCAAAAGTCTATAGCATGTCCAAAGAAGAAAGATCAGACTACGGCAAAAAAGCAAGAGAATGGACAGTAAAAAACTATTCAGTAGAAACAATTGGTAAAATTATAGAAGACTTCATAGACTCTTCTCCCGTTGTAGATAAAAACTACTCTTTCGAAGTCGAAGAAAAAGATGCATATTGTACTCTGCCAGAAATTAAAGATAATTCTGAATGGGTTCTGCAGTTATATAAGAGTATATTGAAAGCTAAAGATATAAATAAAGAAGATGAAGGCTATCAATACTGGATGAAAGAAATAGAAAAAGGAACTAAAAGGGTTGATATAGAAAACTATTTTCGTCAAGTTGCTCTTCAAGACAATAGTAAAAATCAGAAAATTGCTTTTGATGATTTGCTAGATAAAGATGATGATGGTAAAAGGTTATTGTATGTTATGCCAGAAAGCATAGGAGATATATTCTTATCTACAAGTCTTTTCAAGTCTATCAAAGAACAATATCCATCATACAACTTATATGTAGCGATTAAACCAGAATACTTTGATATCTTAGAAGCAAATCCTCATGTCCATAAAGTTATACAATATATTTCTCAAATGGATAGCTTGACTTGGTTAGAAGGTATCTCTACTCACAAAGGATACTTTGAATTAGCTTTCTTGCCGTATTCTCAAACGCAAAGATTTTTAACTTATCTTCATAATGGTAAAACTAATATAGCTTACAAGGATTATAAATATGCATCTAATTGAAACTTACGCTTTAAATTGTGGTCTTAAAATAGATAAACCATCTATATATGAAAAATATTGTCCAATTCCATTTGATGATTATGTATCATTTCAACCATGCAGTAAATATGACTCTAAAAGCTATGACCTTTGGCAAGAAGTGATAAATCAACTTCTTCCTAGACTACAAGAAAAAAAGATTCATATAGTGCAAATTGGCGGAAAAGATGAAAAACCTGTAGAAAACTGTTATCATTTGCAAGGTAAGACTACTATCAATCAAGCAGCTTATATTATAAAAAGAGGCATGTTACATTTTGGTGCAGATAGCTTTGGAGTCCATGTAGCAAGTCATTATGATAAGCCTATCGTAGCTTTATATTCAAATAGTAGACCAGAAAATGCTGGGCCATACTTTAGTTCAAAAAATAAAGTCAAAACATTAGAAGCAACTAAAAAAGATAGAAAGCCAAGTTATTCGGCTCAAGAATCTCCCAAGACAATTAATGAAATAGATCCAATAGAAATAGCTAATAATGTATTAGAGTTTCTTGGAATGGAAAAAATCAATATAAAGACAAATTATATCGGAGAAGATTATAGCAGAAGATTAATAGAATCCGTTCCAAATAGCGTAATTGCAGATATCTCTAAGTTAGGAGTTAATTCATTGATTATGAGAATGGATTATGAGTTTAATGAAGAAGTTTTAGAAGAGCAACTTAAAAGAAATAATTGCTCAATAGTTACTTCAAAACCTATAAGATATGATATTTTAAATAAATATAAAGATAACATTGCTCAGATTATTTATGATTTAGATGAGAATCATAGTATAGAATTTGTGAAAGACTTGAAAAAATTAGGAAAAACATTCGTCTTGTCCACGTTTTTATCAGAAGACTTTGTTAAGAGTATTAAGCTAGATTATATGGACTATGCTCAAATTATAAGGTCTGTGAAAACTCAGAAGAAAGATCTAGAAATATTAAAAGACAGAAATATTGATAGCTTACTTTACAAATCCAATAAAATCACAATAAGCAAAGGCAAAATTTATAATTCAAAAGCCGCTTATATGAACGATATACCTTTCGAGAATAAAGCTATTAAAGTAATAGATGACCCTATTTTTTGGGAAGAATCTAAATACTTCTATCTATTTGAGTTGACATAAACTTAAAACAGCGGTAATATACTTAAATGGAAGAATCAATTTCAATTAATAGTAGCTCGTTGAAAAATGAGCAGATATTCACAGATAAAATTCAGACTTTGCCTAAAGTTACCCCACCAAAACTATTTATTCGTAATAGATTTGGACTACTTGAGAACGATAATATAACCTATCAATTCAACGAGGATGGATCTATTAATTGGAGAGGAATGGTTAAAACTCAGTATCTCGTTTCCAATAGGCAAAGAACTCAACAAACAGATGTTTCTAAATTAGAAGATAAAGATTTACTTATTCTTTTAGGTGGTATAAAAGAGCTAGCTCAAATTCGTGGATTTACAAGCGTTGAGTATAAAGTAATAACTGCAGCAGATAATTATTTTGCTACATCTTGTAGGATCACTTGGATTCCTAATTATGAAACTGAAGATAGACCAGTCGTATTTGAAGCATTAGCAGATGCTTCATTGGTTAATACGAAAGACTTTGCTAGATATTTCTTAGCAGCTATAGCAGAAAATAGAGCGTTTGTAAGATGTGTTCGTAATTTCTTGAAGATTAATATCGTATCTCAAGAAGAGTTAGGAGATGCAAAATTAGGATTGGTAGCTAAAGAAGATTCTGAAAAAGAGAATCCTATGAATCCTGCTGCTTTATTAGAAAAAGTGATGCAAGAAAAAGGAGTATCTTTCGAAGTGCTTAAAAATAAGTTAATTAAAGAGAAGTTTGATGGTGCAGAAAGTTTCGCATCTATAAAAGATGTTCCTAAAAGCAAAGTATTCGAATTAATCGAAAGATTGAAAAAAGTTTAAGTAGTTTTAACATTTAGAGCTGTTCCAATAAGATACACAGCTCCGATTGGTAAACTAGCAGAAGAAGTAGGTAATTTAGTTACGTCAAGAACTATAGGAGATGTTCCAAGTGCATTTCCAGTAATATATAGCCCACCAGAGAAATTTAATACTATAGTATTTTCCTGATTGATATTTTTATTTCCAGTACTACTATCACTAATAACAACGGAGCCAGGTTTTGTAAGGTTGATATTTCTTCCGAAAACATGGCTATAAGATCCAGATATGCTATTGTTTTCTCCACCAAGAATAGTAGAAAAAGCTCCAGATATTTCGTTAGAAGAGCCACCAACGATAGTAGATCCAGCTTTATCATTCGACAAGTCTAAATTCAATATATGATTTCCACTGCCACCAATAATATTAGAATATTGAGAATTTCCTTCAATAAGATTACCTCCGCCTCCTAATATCGTACAAAACGCACTTTTTGGATATTGTGAAGTTTGATCAGATAGATCAATAATTTGATTAGATCTTCCTCCAGGAATCAAATTGAAATCTCCAACGATTCGATTTAAAACTCCTCCAGCTATTGTAGAAACAAGCCCCTTAATATAATTTCCTGTGCCGCCAAGTATTGATGAACTTCCAACATCTGCGAATCCAAATGCGCCAAGACGACTATAATTAAAAGTTGATAACACACTTCTAGCTATATTAAGATCTCTGGTTAGATCAGAAGCTATATATTCGCATACAATCCCTGTCATTTGAGAAGGAGATAAGACTCCAGATAATTTGAAACAAAAACTATTATTTGTTTTATCTTGAATAATATAAGGTCGATTTATGAAATCGCTATTTAAACTATATACTCTAGGAAAGACTTTCAACTCAGAATGATTAAAATTATTATTCAAGTAGATGCATGTATCACCACTTAAGATGCTGCTTGAATCAATTAATGTATTAGCTTTAAGATCAAAAACTTGATCGCCAGTGTTAGAAAAAGAAACATGATTTATATTAATTATTTCTCCTGTTTTCAAATCATCTGAAAGTTTAGCATATAATCCTGTTTTTGATATGTTTTTTGCATATATTATATAAATATTGCTAGAATTAACATTCTCTGTTGTTATTAAAGTATTTGGGTAATAATTTAAATTATTTTGAAATTTAATAGATACATCTTTTGATAAAAATCCAGTCAACCTTTGAGATTCGACATTGATGATTGTATTATCAAAAGTAAATTGACCAGTCCTATATATACTTACATTTAATATAATATTTTCTTTTAGAACCTCTGCAGTCTCAAAATAAAATCCAGAATGTGTTTTTCCTGATATCATAAATGCATAAACGTTATCGATACTATTTCCAGTCTGAACTATGTTACAGAATGGTATATATCCACTATCATTGATATTAGATAATAAAGATATAAATTTTGCCCCACTCCCAGAGTTTAATCCAGTTTGATACACTTGTATATTTTGGTTATTAATCCTTCCAGTATATCCTATTGACAAGCAATCTACATATTCGTCTTTTATATTAGAGCTTAAAGCTAATTTTAAATCTGAAGAGTTACCAGATAAATTACTTATATAAATAGATTCATGACTAAAATTATTAACTGTATTTAGGAAATTAATACCTTTTCTTCGTAATGGTATGTCATATCTGTATCCTGTTCCTGATATTAAGTTCAAGAATGGTTGATTTTTGTTTATCTCTAAAGATACTGATGAATTAAATTCTGTTCCAGTGAAAAATCCAGTAGGACCTACGAAATAACTGACGTTTAATCCGCTAGAAAGATTGTTGGGAAAATTCAAATAGAAACCACTTGAATCTAATCCACTTGGATTAATTAATTTATAGTTTTGGTCTCCTTCAATTATACTAGTTAGAATAACTAGATTTTTTTCGCCCGAGTAATGGGTGAAGTTTTTTGTAAATGGCACAAAATATCTTTTCGAACCAGAGGGTAAGCCTGTTTTTCCTACTTTAAACTCGCAAATATAATTTGGATCTTCTGTAACAAAAGACCCAGAGTACAAGTTTGGAGATAATAAACTGACCCAATTATTAACTCTAAGATATTCATCGCCACTAAACTGTGGCGTGACACTCATTTGATAATCTCCAACAGTAATATTAGAAATTTTTTCAGTTCTATATATATCTTCTATAGATTCTAAAGAGGTTAATATAGCTAAGTCAGTTGTAAATACTTCTGATAAATATTCTACAATGTTATCAGACCCGCTGATATCATTTATAAACATTTGGTTAGCTATTGAAGAAAGTCCTGATGAAGTTGCGTCTACTGAATTTCCATATCCGCCTAAGATGCTGCAGAAAGAACCCAACACAAGATTTTCTGATCCACCACCTATATTTGAATTATCTGTAAAAATTCTACTTACACAAGTGATTCTATTATTTTTTCCAGCAATAATACTACTTCCACGAGCACCAGTGACTGTATTATTTGTTCCGAATATAAATACATTATCATTATTAGCTGTTATAGTATTATTTAAACCTAACGCCACAGAATAATCACTATTTACTGTATTTTGAGCATCTGTAACATTTCTTGAAGTTGTAATAATACCAGATAGTGCGCCAACAACATCAAGTCCTTTTCCATCAAATTTAATATAACTAGACTGATTTCCAACTCTGAACTTTGGTCTGCCAGGATTGTATCTATTATCATACCCAATATAAAATCCACTTCCATCGTCTACATTAACATCATTAACAGTTTTAATAAATCCACTTGGAACTCCTTCTTGTCCCATATTTAATGAATTAGTAATATTAGATTCTTCAGCTAATAAAATTTTAGTAGCTGTTGCTGAAAATTCATTTGTGAATGGAATCCAATTTGGATTACCTGGTGCAGGTTCAGAATCTATATTGGTATATGCTGCATACCAATAATTAACGCCGTATGTTGGAGGAATCGTGCTTACTACATCTCTCCTCAAATTACTTCCTATATATCCGATTCCAGTATTCCAGTCTCCTCGATAAGTTATTCCTGGACCACTTAAAGATCTGCCAGAAGTTCCAACTGCTAAATTTAAAATCATCCCCTCATTTGGTCTCTCTCCATCTAAAGCTCTTATTTTTAAATAAAAAATTCCACCAATCATAGGTTGACCAAAGATTTGATTTTGAGGATTTAAATAATTTTCTAATCCACTCGGAAACTCTCCTACTCCAACTCCAGAGATTGTCGTTGCAGAAAATTCAAATTGAGTTGCTCTAGAATTGGTTTGTATTTGATAAAAAAATGGATTTTCTAATGATGTAGAAACATATCCAGGGCTAGTGAATATATCTGAATTTGGTGGACGAAACCCGCTAATTGCTGATACTTTAATATTTTTATTTTTTGTAATAATATTATTTTCATATCCAATTCCAGTATCATAATAGTTATTAAATAAAAATAATTCTCCAGATCCAGTTATATCTCCACCAAGTTTAGCTTCAAAAATTGAATATCCAGTTAAATTGCTTTCACCAGCTGCAGTTATTTGAGATAAATTTCTACTCACTATTTCTAGAGGAAAACTTTTTATTTCTTTATATCCTAAAAGATTTTGAGTACCCGAATATCCACTAAAATAAATTAAATTAGCATTAGAAGCATTGATACCTGATATAGTTAAATATCCTAAACTATTATATAAAGTATTAGAAGAAGTTACATTAAAAATAGTAGGCAATACATCAATTGATTTGTTTGATGGAAGAATGTAGCTTTCTCCAAAACGATTTCTTTTAATTTTAATTCTTGCTTGAGGATTTCTTACTTCTCTTGGCACTTTAAATCTGATACCAGTAGCAGAATTTGAGACTTTAATTCCACTGATTGAATAGGCATTTGGTTCATCTATATGCCCAGTAATTCCTAAAAAGAAGACATCTGAGTTAGTTAGATTTCCATAATCTCCAGAAGTTCCACTAGAGCTATATATTTCTACTTCGTCTAAATATTTCGCAGCTTGTATACCAGATAAATATCTGATATCAATATTTGCTTCAGAAAGTCTAGTGGTAGATATTAAAAGATTATTTGAACTTGGAGATTTAATTAAATGACCAGAAGTAGGAAAATCTACAGAAAAAATTCTAAGAGATGTGGTAGTATAAGCATTTGGCAGAACAAATGAAGCTAAAGTACCGTTTGCATTAACTATAATATCTTTTATTAATACATTTGGTTGCCCAAGATTAATATAATTTATTCTTTGAAGATATCTACCACTTATGTTTACTACTGCTCCAGTGCCAGCTAATACATCATTGGGAGTAAAACCACTAGCAGTTAATTGAGGGTAATAAACGCTTAAGATATTTGCACTTTTATCTGAACCATAAATTCCAGAAATGGTAATATGATCAGAAGAACTAAAATTTGGTATTGTAAAAGATATTCCTGTATCTCCTAGCAGAGAGTATATACTTATGGGAATATCACCAATTTTAATAGATTGCGTGAATGATAAATTATCCCCACTTAGTAAAACGCTAGTAGATTCTATCAAACCAGTTTGTGGAGAAAAATTATATATATTAGGATATCCAGATATATAAAAACCACTGAATTGAGTTCCGCTAGATATATCTTTAAATTTTATATTTTCTATTATACCGCTTTGATTTTTTCTAATATTATATGGTACTTGAAACTCTAGGAACTCTAATAATCCTGTATTCTCGTATTTTTCATAAAGAAAATTAATTAAAGCTCCTCTACCATTTCCAGTCCTTGGAATAAATTCAATTTCAGTATTTAAATTTGGAACAGTAAAAATACCAGAATTATTTATATTAAAGCTCCCAAGAGAACCATTTATGCCCGTGGTAGATACCGTAAGAATTGCATAAGAATTTTTAGTATAATTTTTTATTCCTTCTAAATAGAAAATATTTCCAATTTGATATCCAGTTCCATAATTTTGCGTATCTGCCCCAGTAACTCTATATAATCCAGTTTCTTGAAAAGATGGACGAACTTTATTACCTAAATCATCAACAAATGAAATATTTGCACCAGGATAAAAATTAGATCCAGATACTTTAATATATTGACCTGGAAGCACATTTTTATTATCAAAACCGCTAATGGTGGGTTGAGCTAAGACTTTTAAATCAAAATAATTACTTGAAACGCTTGAGTCATTATAAACATATACTTTGTATTTAGATGGAGAAATACCAGACAATGTAAATCCTACTGTATCTTTAGATAATGTATTATTAATTCCAGATATATTTTGGTTAAAAATTCCATTAAACGTGAACTTTGAAGATGGATTATATACATCTTGTCCAGAAATTTTAATAATATTTTTATTGAATTGCTCTCCAGAAATAAAAATTGTTTCCCCATTGATAGCCAAAGCAGTTGATGGAGCTTGAATAGTTGGTTGCGAGGAATTTATTGTAAAAAATACGCTCATTCGAATAATCCTCCATTTTCAGACATCATTTGTATTGCGTATCGACCAGTTGGAATACTGCTCAAAGGTATAGATCCGCTTAATAATCCTTTGTTTATGATTCTAAAAGAAGTTTGAAAAGTGCTTTTACTTTCTGGATAAATATTGTCAGCATATCTAAATCTTACAAAACAGCTTTCATATGCAGCTGGATTATCAATTAATATAGGCTTTTTAAAACTTTTGCCTTGTATGCTTATATTCGTTCCGTTAAATCCGCCACTAGGATTCACAGAAGTAGGAGTTGGAGTTTCTATAAAATTAGTTGCAAATTGTTTTGAAATATTGGCAGTATTATTTAATTCAATTTTACTATTTATATAATAATCAGTTGAAGGCACTTCAAAAGACAAATTATTTTTATTATTAATTGTTATATTTTTCATTGGTAGACGTTCTTGAAAAGTGTCCTGAGATCCAGTAAACAAATAAACTTTTTTATAATAAGACTTGTCTCCTTCATAAACAAATGTTGCTAAATTAGTATAATCATTTTTAATTGTAAAATAATTTAAACGAAAAGTATTATTGATCGTTTTATTTGGGACGTTAATTGTAAAATTATTTTTTTCTAAATTGGATACATTTGTAGAAATGTAAGAATTACCTATATTTATACCATCAATTTTTTCTATGCTTGTGAATAAAAACGGTGGATATAAATTATTTTGTCGATCTATTCCACTTAATCGATCAAAATATATAATTTCAGAAGATGAATTTGCAGGAATATTTACAAAATTTCTTTCAAAAACTCCAGAATCCAACATGAATCCACTAGATGTAAATAACAAGACATCTAAATCCATTTCAGTATCTAGGACATTTGATACGTTTATCTTAAAAGATCCAGTAGTTTTTTCGCTAATATAGATCTGATTAAAATTATTAGTAGATGAATCTTCAGGAAAACGTTTATGTAGATTTAAAAAAACAGCATAATTTGTATGATTTAGACCAGAAGAGATAGGAATCACAACTCCAGAAAATCCAGTTGGTAACTGGATTGCATAAGATTGGAAACCCGTGGTAATCATTGCAGAGAGAGAAAGTACATGGTTTTCATAATATTTTTTACTTAAATCCCCTGTAATGTTATACCTAACATTTAATGATGCTCCACTGCTAAAATTAAAATAATTAGCAGCTAATCTTTCAAAATTATTTATTTCACCAGTAGGATTAATATTTTCTGCAAAATTTATACTATAAACTCCACTTTTAGTTGACATTGGTATGTCAAAGTAATTCTTCGCTCCACTGAAGTAATAACTTATATCATTTAATATTGGAGTAGCATAAATATATCCAGTATTGATAGACGTTAAAACTTTTCCACTAATATTGATCACATCTCCTTCTGATCCATTTCCAGGATCAAAATCCTCTAATTCAAATATGGGTAAAAAAGGTAAATTATTTTGACCAGTAATTGTAAAAGTATCAGAAGCAATTAATAATTTCCCAGTATCTGGGTTTGAAGGAACTAGAAAATCCATCCTTTGATTGCCATTTACTAATGAAAAATTTAAATTTTCTCCAGCAAAAGAAAGAGTATCAACATAATCTAAATCTTCTCCATTTATAGAGATCACTTGGCCTAAAGCTCCAGTTGGACTAGAGGTAGAAGTTATCTTTGGATTTGGTGGAATATATTTAAAAAATCCAGTAGAAGTAATAAGTCCCATATATATTATGCTAAAGTTAGCATCCTTATTTGTTGACTAGCTGCAGTTTTTATCCTAGGTACAACAGCAGTAATTGTATTGCTATTATTTATAGTAAATCCATCTGCTTCATATTCACCAAAAAAAACCTTAGCTACATAATTAAAATTAGTTCCATTAATTGTAACTGAGTCTTTATAACCACCAGAAGTTGGGGAAAAGGATGAGATAGTAGCTTCATCAAGCACATTAAATTGTCTGATAGTTAATTCATTTACTAAGAATTCTTCATTTTTAGCTTGGAAAGCTTTTTTAGTTAAAAATCCAGTAACTCCATATCCTTGAGTCACAAGAGATGTTCCAAAAGGTGAAGTACCCAAGACTACTCCTACTCTTGTGCCAGATATTTCTACTAAAGGATTTAAATTGTCACAAGTGATATTTAAAGTAATTTCTTTTAAACCAAAAACTCCTCTTCTTTCAAAAGTGTCGCCAATATAAATCTCTGGTCTTACATCTGTAGAATAATTATAACTTGCACTTAAATATGAACCTGTTAAATTTTGATTATTAAAATTACTAATACTAATGTCATTAATATGAACTATATTATTTACATTTTCTCCATTATCATAAGTAGGGACAAAAGTTCCAGTTGGGCTTCTAAAAAATAATATTTCTGTTGAACATACTACTGGGTTATGCGGACTAAATCGAGCATTATAACTTTTTATATAACCAGTTTGTTTTATTCCTCCAAAATCAAAAGTAATTCCTTCATCCAAGCTTAATAAATTTTTAATTGGATCTGCTCCAGTATAGTGATAGCTAAAATTTAAAGATCCTTGTATGGTATTATCTGCTCTTATATCATTAGCATGTCTTTGACCAACTTCTAGATAAGGGCTAATTTGAGCCTCATAAGACATCTGAGCTTCAGTAGCAACAATCAATTGATTGTTGATTTTTAAAGTTACATTTTTTCCATTATAAAACATATTAATAATATTGAACTATTGTTTTAGTTGCTCGGACAATATCATCAAGATTAGATGCTAACGTAGAATTATTAATAAATGCATCTGGCATTTCTATTGTGAAACTATTAGAATCTAAAAGTCCAGACATTTCAATTTTTAATGGTATATTTTCACCAGTATAAACTAATTTTGTGAATAAATTTTCTGTAATATTTACAGTCTCTTGAGCTCTAATTGGTTTTACTTCTAATGGAGTTTGTTGTCCTAAAGCATAAATTGGAGTTAGATTACAAGTAAAAGCATAAGATAAACTATATAAATCAGCAGTAATTTCGCTGGCGGTGCCTTTAGCAAAAATATTTCTTCCAGATGCTACATTAGTTTTTGAGCTATGAGCAATACTAGTTGCAGAAGCGTTATTTGGATTAGCTAAATCCCTTGGAGTTTGAAATAAAGTATTTGTTATAATTGGATCATATGTAATATAACTAGCTTGAGCAGTTATAACATTATTAGGTTCAATTTTTAAATTATAATTATTTAAATAACATTTTTGTCCAGTTACTCCAGCGAATGCTATAGTTACTCCATCATAATTTGTCGGAGAAGATATAAAATTTTTGATCTCTTTAACGGAATTAAAAGCTGGGTCGCCTGTAGGGTTTATCAAATAAGATATTTGGAAAGTGCTAGAACTAGGTCCAGTTGTTATTTGGTTTTTAAAAGGTTTTCTCTTTCCTAGAGTGTAGATTGGTCCTAAAGTAATATCTGAACTAAAACTAGCAGATACCGCTAATACGCCAGTATTATTTATTTTTATTTCACATTGATCGTAATATATTCTGGCCATATTCCTTGCTCCTTTTACCTATTTGAATTACACTATCTTGACGTAGTGCTTTCATAAGTTAATTGCATTAAACTACTTCCATCTACATCTACACTATAGTCTTCTCTAATCAGCAAAGCATCTCTTATATTAAAAGAGTTAACTACAGTCGATGTATTATTTTTGTATAAATTTATATTAAAATCATAGACATTTTGATTACTTGGATAGTCAAATAAGCGTTTGTTTTGATAATCATGCAAAGATATTGAAAAGCTTGTGGTAATAATAATTGGATATTGCAATTTAACATCCACAGGCTTTACAGAAGTTGCATCAAAAATAGGCAATCTATTGCATTTAATATTGACCTTTAAATTGTTAATTTTCTCATTTTCTAATTCATTAAAATCTATCTGTATGTCTCCTGGATTAACTATATTAAGCTTGCTTTCATCCATAGGAAAAGGCAATTTTGAAGATGGAATATTACCAAAATCACTGTAAAAGTTCCATTTTGTAGATAAAATTGGTATTGTGCCTATTCCACAAGAAAAATCATATTCGGCCATATATCCGCTATTCATACCGAATGTATTATCCTCATATTGGACTTTCAAATTAGCTCCTAATTCGCCAGTGTATTGAATAAATTGATCATTATTAATGAACAAAGAGTCTAAATTTAGAGCCCCAATGAATATCCCAATTGGAGCCCTATTTAAATGATTATTATTAGAGCCTAAATATTTAATATTCTCTATTGGGAGGTCGTAACTAGCAGAAATTGATTGCGCTCCTGTTACAGGAACATCATTAATATAGACCCTATTAAATTCTCTTGTAAATCTAGATAACATACCTTATACCTTTTAGAAGAATTACACCCCTTTAAGTGTAATTGTTAATATAAAAGGAGCAAGGTTTATGCAAGGAATATACGAAGAACTGTACACATTTCTAATCTCAGAGGACATCCCAGAAGCGAAGCTTTACAATTTCAAGGACTGGATAAATTGGTATATAGAGAACAATCTATACCACATTCAAAGAGCTCAAGATGGTTCTATTGAAAAAGTGCTTTTTATTAGAAGGTTAAATTCATATGATATAGCTGAATTTCCAGAGTATCTTCATCCAGAAATACCAAATGTAGATAAAATAATTAAACACAATCTACATAGGCCAGATGGAAATGTTTTTTACTGTGAACTACTTGTAGATAAGGTAGAAAAAATAGATGATTTAAAAATAGAGAATATGAAATTTGCATTTGAATGGGCTGCTAATCATTTTAATATTAATATTGATAATATTAGTCCAGCAGACTCATTGCTTTACTATAAAAAAGGTCAAAAAGTTCAAATGCCTTTGAAAGAGATGAAAGATTTGATTCAGAAAATTTTGAATTATAGTTGAGATAAAATTTATGGGAATGGGTACATCAATATATAGTCGAAAAAGTTTTGGAGCAGAGGACACAGGATCAGTAAATGATTCTATGATTCTTTGGGCAAATAAGTCTCTAAATTACGTTTTCTTAAAAAATGATATTATAAGATATAAAAATGTGGTTTGGTATTGTTTAAAAGATCATTTAAAAATAACGGCAAGTGAACCAGGAACAGATCTGGGCAATGAATATTGGGGAGGCATTGTAAGGGTGAGTGAAAGATCAACAGTATGTAAATTTCTTTGGACCCCGTCTTACACATCTTCCTTCCAACATAAACCAGCGGTTTCAACAATTAGGTTTGGGAATGGATATGAACAAAGAATAGCTAAGAGTATAAATCCAGACTTAAAAACTTTGCAACTAAATTTTGATCAAAGAACATCTAGAGAAGCTAGAGCAATTATTTACTTTTTACAGCAAAGAGCATCAATTCAAGCTTTCGCTTATGATCCAGGAGATATTTATTCAGAACAGTCTTATAGAACAAAATATGTTTGTAGAGAATGGGAAACCAATTTCACATTTAAAGAAAATTATTCTATTCGTGCTAAGTTTGAAGAAGTATCTGCATAAAAATGGAGAAAAAATAATATGGGAATGGGCCCAAGAATAAATGCGAATGGTACTATTCAAGCAAGTGAATATTTTTTACAAGCGCTTGAAGCTCAAAGGTCTATAAATTCTCACATTCATGAAATAGAACCTAGTACTCCAGTTTTTCTTTACGAAATTGATTTGAATGAGATTAAACCAGCGATGGTGTCTTATCCAAACAAAGAAGGTCCAGTTAAAGACGGAGTGATTAGAGTACACAATGATTTTAATCTTTTCAATATAAATAGAGGAATTATTTCTTGGAGAGGAAACCTTTATTTTCCATTTCCAATTTATGGAGAGCAATTTGATATAACTTCAAACGGAACAATACCAACCCCAAGAATTAAATTTTCTAGTCAATTCTTAGATGACGAATTTAACTCTTTTTACAAGTACATAAGAATGCAAATAAATGAATTAAAAGATATTGTTGGATCTAAAGTGACAAGAAGAAAAACCTTTGTAAGATACTTAAGTCCAAATAATTTTCCAGCAGGAGTCAATCCTTTTAATACTTTTACAGATACCCCTTGGGCCTCAAGAGATGGAGATGCATTAACTGTTAGATCTTTAGAAAGGTGCCCGATTGATTTTGCTAAATGGTTAGTTTATACAAGAAAGACTACTGCGACTACTAATAAAATCTTTACGCTTTTACGCACAGACGATAGACTAAAAACTTTAAATATTGATCTTCAAAAGAACAATTATCACTTAAATTCTTTAGATTTTTTTAATTTGCTTGTTAATGCACAAGTAAACAATTCATCTGATATTATAGACAGTTTTTCTTCAGATAATTTTATTATTCCATCAAGTGCAGGCTATACGCGATTAATACAAAACGATTCGAAAGAGTTTAGAAAATTAGGAACAGATAATAAAATTAAAGTTCTTTGTTATTATGACTCTAAAGCTTTCACTAATAATACAAGCTCAACTGTTAATTATCCTGTCACTTTTTCTGAATCGAGCTCTGAATTAGCTACTTTCTTATCTTTTAGATCCATAGAGGAAGCTAAAGGGCAAAGTTTTAATTATTCGATTTCTTCTCAGACAACCTCAAGTTTTACCACTTCTTTCTCAAAATCTTTAACTGGTAGTTTTGATATTAATTACTTAACTATACCTACTGGAATTTATACTGGCACAAATTCAGCTACTAATGAAAATGCTAAATTAGCAGTATTAAGATTAAATTATAATTTTGGTTCAGCTACTTCTGGGGAATTAGATATTTCATTTTCAACACAATTTTCAAATATGCCAAAGTTATTATTTAACAGTTGGGGCTCCTCAGGATTTGCATACGATCAATATTTAAAAAATATTAGCTCAACAGGATGTACATTTGTAGCTTCTCATACAGGAGACAATGTTCAATTAGGAACTCAAAATATTAATTTAATTGCTACAGATTATGCAACAGACGACTTGAATACGACTGGTGATGCTCAAATGTATAATTCATATCACAATATGGGTAGACTTTACTTAGACCAAGTTGATGAAAATAAAATTGAAATTTATGAAGTTGAACTAACTCCAGACATTTACTACATAGACAGAAAAACGCAAGAAGATTCTCAAAATGTAGTTTATGAATTAGCGTCTCTTTTAGATGTGGAAGGAATAAAATTACCTGGAAGACTTTTGTTATCTAAAAATTGTCCGTTCTCTTATCGAGGAGCTGGATGTTTATATGAAAAATCAGATAGATTAACTGTTATTCACTCAGGAGTATATGGTTACGTTGATCAAATAGTAACCTCTTCTAACTCTGGGGTAGCCGTTAAAACAAATATATCGTCCTCACAAAAAAGCATAGGGCTCCAATCTGCACCACCAGTAGCAGATGAATCAAACAACACTTTCTATCTTGCAAGGACCTCTGGTATATGGATAGATAAAGCTCTTTGGAAGCAAGGAACAGCTTATAAATTCGGAAATTATATATACATAGAAAAAAATCAAATTAAATTTTATTTTGTTTGCAAAATGGATCATACTTCAGATTCCATAAACTCTCCTCCAAATACATTATACTGGAGTGCAGATTCATGCTCTAAGAGTCTAGAAGGATGTAGATTGAGATGGAAAGAAAATATGAATTTCGGCAAGATTAATTTATCTTTAAATGATACTTATGGAACCAATGGTTCGAAATACGATCCTTTAGTTAAAATGGAAATTCAAGCGCCAAAAGATGGAAATGGAAATCAATTGATCGGAATACTTCCATTTGGAGGATTTCCTTCTGTTGAAGGCAAATTCCAATCTCAGCAAAGCCCTGGAGCAGCATAATATGGAATTCAATATTCAAATTAAAAATTCTATTAAAAATTTAGCTTTAAAAAAACCTGAAGAAGAAATTTGTGGTTTTATTTATTTAGACAAAAAAACATATAAATTCGATATATATCCTTGTCGAAATAGATCAGACGATAGAAAAAATAACTTTATGATATCCCCACAAGACTATTTAAATTGCTCTATTTTAGGTAAAATTATAGGATGCTATCATTCTCATGTTAATGAAAGCATAGAGTTTAGTGAAATGGATAAACATAATAGTAATCTTTATAAGATTCATTATATATTATATAATATTAAATATGATTTTTTTAATTTTCATAAGCCAAATGAAGAAAATAATCCTTACATTGGAAGACCTTTTGTTCTTGGCCAATCAGATTGCTTTACATTAATGAAAGAATACGCTTTGAAAGAAGAGAACATACATATAAGTTTTCCTAAAGATTTAGTTTATCCTAAATATTTAGAAGATATCAAGGACTTGTATGAGAGCAATTTCAAACACCAAGGTTTTTTAAAATTAGATAAAAATGTAAAATTACAAAAATCTGATGGTTTAATGATGACTTTTCCTGGGGTCTCCAATGAATTTCCTACTCATGCGGCAGTATATATCGGTGATGGATTAATTTTACATCAGCCTTTCAATTCCTTTTCTTGTGTAAATATATATGATAGTTTTCTTAAAAAGCATACTAGCTATGTTTTAAGGTACAAGGAGTTAATCAATGGTAAAAGTTAAATTACATGGTAACTTGGGCCAAGAGATTGGTGAAGAATGGAACTTGAACGTCAAAAGCGTTGCAGAAGCTTTTAGGGCTATAGAAGCAAATACGAAAAAATTAACTAAATTTCTTATAAGTCAAGCTGAAAAGAATGCTAAATATGAAATATTAATAAATAATAGACCATTATGGGTACCTAAAGCAGAAGAAATGCCAACAGAGAACAGTCAAGTTAAAAAAGAGCATTTTGAAATGTTATCTCAATCTGAAATGTTTATGAATTTTGAAAACCAGTTAAAGACAATTGATATTATACCAGTGCTAGAAGGCGCAGGAGGCGGAGGGGGTGGTGGAGGTGGAGGATGTTTCCCAGCTGGTACAAAAATATCTACTCCTAGCGGAATGAAGAATATAGAAGATTTAAAAGAAGGCGATGAAATATTTTCCTTTAATAAGGATAAAGAAATACAAATTGACATAATTGAAAAAGTCTTTGAACATGACAATAATAAAATTTTAAAAATTACATTATGGGATGGCTCGATCATTAGAGCCACAGGTAATCATTGGTTTTTTAATGAATATAATAGATTCACTCCTTTAGAAAATTTTAAAGTTGGAGACGTTCTTATACATAAAAGTGGCGATGTTATGCCTATAGAAAAGATAGAAGAAGATACAAATGAAAAAGTTTATAACTTTCATGTGTTAACAAATCATACTTATATTGCGAACGACATACTTGTTCACAATGGAGGAGGAGGAAAAGGAGGTGGTGGTGGTAAAGCTGCAGCAGGTGGTATGGCAGGAGCTAAAATGGTAATTATGATATTTATGTCAGTTATGCTAGCTCCAGTATCTGGAGGAGGATCTCTTGGTTTATTAGCTGCTATATTACCAGCTATATTAGGATTAGTAGCTCTTGGAGTTTCTATGCTTTTAATGAAACCGCCACCAATGGTAAGTCCTCAATCAATCGCAAATCCTTCTGCAGATTTTGAAGCATCTCCTGGTAGTGGAGGAGGAGAACCTTCTTATACGTTTAATGGTCCTGTGAATACAGTAGGAGAAGGAGGACCAATTCCAATTGGATATGGAAGACTCATTATTGGTAGTCAACAAGTCTTTAGTTCCTATGATCAAATATATCGAATCCAGTCTAGAACAAATAAATATGAAAGCGATGGTAAAGCTCCAATAGGCGTAGGAGCAGGAGAAAAGAATTATCCAACAAAAAGTTTTTACTTTTCACATCTTGGATATCCGATAGATATTCAAGACATCGGAGGAATTTCTATGTCGCAAAATTCATTATCAATTTAATTTTATGGCTAAAAAATGTAAAGATTGCGATCCAAATAAATACATTGAAGGATTAGCTTGGCGAGGAAAAAATGGCATGTCCTTTGATGGACAGACTCTTTATAATGACGTAGGAAAACCTGGTGTAAATAATCTGACAGCAGATGTTAATGACCTTGTTGAGGCTTATAATCCAATCTTTAGCAGCGGAACTACTTCAACCCCTTTACCGCCTACTTCTAGCTCAGTATCGATAGAAGGTATAGATAGATCAAGAGGTTTTTGGTTTGTTTGGAGTTTTGTAAATGGATTAGTAATGTATGGCACTCCTGGAGTCGCATTAAATTCGTCAAAGATAACTAGCGCTGCTATTACGACTACAAAATATGGCAGTGCTTTTAATTTTAATGTAACATTAGATCAAGTCGCATCATATTTAACTTATACAAATTTTGGTAAACTTGGGGATTCAAGTTCTGCAGATCCATTAACTTTTGGCGCAACTCAGAGCACAACCATGCCTTTAACTAAAAGACAAATTAATTATGTTGGATATTTTACAGGAATTATAACATCTGTTTTGTATGGAAATAAATATGTTAAAGTAGGTGACACTACTAAATTAGAAGAATTTAAAGCTAGCAAAAGCTTAACAATAAAAAGTACAGATCCTTTTGGTAATGATCCAATTTATGTAAACAGTGCTCCTACAGTACATGCATTTAAAGGACAAAGCTTCTCTTATGTATTGACTACTAATTTACCAGCTACTCAATTTAATGTAGATCTTTTTGATTCAAGTACTAAAAATATATTAGCAAATTTAGGATTAACATGGAATGCAATTACTAAAACAATCAGTGGCACCGTCTCATCTAATTTAAGTTCAGAAATGCAAACTGCTAACTTAAAATTTACTATAGGTGGACCAGGTTTTGATGCAGGAAATAGAATAGATTTTAATTTAATAGTATTGTATGGAGACTATAATAGTGCAATAACTCTGCCAACAATTAGTGCTAAAACTTTTAATGAACAAGTAAATACATCTGTAGGAAATCTAAGTTTAGCAGGATTAAATAATAAACATACGGTCATTGGAATCTCTAATCTTCCAGAAGGATTGACTTTTAATAGCTCTAGCAAAACTATAACAGGCTCTCCAAAACACGCAGGAACATTTTATGCTTATGCTAGCTGCTCTAATGCTAGAGGCTCGAGTTCAAAAGTTACATTAACATTTAATTTTTCTGCATATGAATTTTCAAACAAAAATTCTAATAGTGTTTATCCAAGCAAGCTTAATCTACCGTCTTGGAATTACGATATTATAAAAAATAATAAAATAACTTTAACTTTAGGAACTGTTGGTGACGAAATTATAAGATTTAAAAAAATAAATAAAAATGAATTTGAAACAATAAGAAAAGATGGCGAACCAAAAGAAATTTCATATATAGGAAAAAATGTTCCCAGTACAACTTTTACTCCAGGACAAGGAGTAGATGCAGAAAGTTGTTTTTGGATGAGTTTAACTGATCCAGACAAAAAAAAGAATGAGGTTGAAGTAAAAGTGACAGGTGATTATAGTCTCGGATATTCCCAAAGTGGAACCCAAGATGAATTAGGTAATCTTTGCTACAGTCCAAGCACTAGCAGTTCTGGTCCAGCATCTACACCTTTTAGCGAGACTCTTAGCGTAAAGACTACAAATACAGCTAAAAGTGGTTTGAGCGCTAATCCAGAAGAAAATATACCAACTATAACTATTAGTCCGACTCAAGTACAGCATCAAGTAGTATTTCTTACTGGAACTGAGGATATTTGGCCGCCAACATTACCCTTGCCAGCGGGTACTTTAGAAAAAACATCAACTACTGCAAAAGAACGATTATCTAATGGTGATCTTAAATATCCAAATGGAATTCCATCTCAAAATGGAAAAACTTATCCATTTTATGTTAAATTCGTAGATACTTGTGCTTTTAATAGTGTTTATTCACTCTTTTATATGTATTTTGCAACATATACAATTGGCAAAGGAGATGTATATTCTTGTCTTTTCACGAAGTGGGTAGATATGTCCCGCACCGAGCGATCCCAATATCAGGGAGCATACCATAAGGAGTTCGGCTGGGGTAATTGGAGGTTTGGCAAATATGTATCTTATTATGAAAACTTTGCTCTAGAATCTGCTGTTGTTCCAAAAAATTGTGGCACTCTAGTCGCTAGAGCAGGAGCAGATATAAAAATTGATAGTTATGGTTATAGATATGGTAATACTCTTAAAGAGTCTAAGGACATTGGTATTACTTCTTTAACTAATATATCTGTATTAGATATCCTTGGCGAAGGTCCTATAGAAGGAATAGTAGATTATGAAATTATTCCAAATCCAGGATATGCAAAAGGAGATATAGGCTACAAAAACGGAGTTAAATTAGTTAAATATGCAGGAGATCATCCTCAAGTTAGATCTATTTATTGGAATGAAATACCTTTAGCAGATAACTCCTATCCGCTGAATGGAAGTTTTAATTTTGAATTTGTTAGAATGAGTTACGATTATGCAGATTGTGCTCCAAGACATACAAATTTAACAGAGCTGGAAAATATAAAATTAGAAGAGCCTTTTTATTCTCGTAAAATAAATAATGGTCTATATGTAAATAAATTAGTTTTAAAACAAGACGGACCTGAAACAATTTTATCTCGTGGAGTTAAATTACCGAGAAGATTAACTAGTACAAAAGTGGTTGGAACAAAGCTTTTTGGAAAAAGAGAGTTTCAAGATGGAACATCTAGAACTTATAAAAAGTCTATTACTATTTTAACAAAAAATTTATATGGGTTAAGACTTAGCCTAAAGATTTTGAGTTTATTTAGAAGTATTGTTGATTTAACTATATGGGATACAGCTGATCAAGCCGCAGCAAACTCTGTATCAGGTCGAACAGATCGTTTAGATATGGAATTTAATCTTTATTTAAAAAGGATAGATTATACTCCTAGTAAAGGTAAAGAAGTAACATTAATACCAAATCCAAACTATGTTGCAAGTGCAGAAGCTAAAATATTCA
>Ga0164294_10000303_pt1 | contig 46345 bp, 52 predicted proteins | sample GEODES005metaG_FD_111479 | JGI IMG/M metagenome (GOLD analysis project Ga0164294, IMG submission 111479) | Oligotrophic lake water microbial communities from Sparkling Lake, Wisconsin, USA - GEODES005 metaG | ecosystem: Environmental > Aquatic > Freshwater > Lake | place: USA: Sparkling Lake... | reverse complement strand
GCGGGGCAGGGGTCGACCGTACATGTCGGCGAGGCGCTGGATGTCGGCTTCCGCGGCGCCGCGGATGCTCGCGCGAAAGGTGGGGTGGAAGGTGTGAACATAGTTCAGGAAGGCGACCATTTCGGCCTGCTCCCTTCGAGGCGCGCCTGGGCCTAACCTGGACGGGGGCGCGCTCGTCCCGCCTTGTCGGCCTCGGTGAAGGCCGATACCGGCCGGCAGGAGCGCAGAATGACGAGCACAGCGGACCTGAACGACCTGTCGGCGCGAGAGCGGCCATGATTCGGCGTCTGTCTGCCTCCTCCATCGGCCCCGACGCCACCACCGCCGAGCTGGCCCTGGCCTGGGGGGCAGCTGTGGGGGCCGGCCTCGCGCAGGGCGTCTACGGCGCGTCTTTGGGGTGGAGCGGGCTTCAGCTCGCGGTCGCCGTGATCTTTGCGGCGGATGTGGGTGGGGGCGTCGTGGTGAATGCGACCCGCTCGGGCTCTCTGTACTGGAGCCGGCCGGAGCGGGGGAGCCGGGCTGCCTTTTATGCCGTACACCTCCATCCCTTCGGGGTGGCCCTGCTGTGGCCGGAGCTCGGCTGGACCGTCGCTGCGGGGCTCTACGCCGCCGTGATGGCCTGCGCTGCGATCGTGACGGCGACGCCAACATCGCTGAAGCGGCCTGTGGCGGCGCTGCTCACCGCGGCGGGCCTCGTGCTGGCGCCGCTGGCTGCGCTGCCGGAGGGGCTCGGCTGGCTGCCGGGGCTGCTCCTGCTCAAGCTCATCGTGGGTCACGCGGTTCCTGCGGAGCCTGTGAATCGCGTATAACGTAGGTATAACGCAGTGTTACTTGTTTACGTGCTGGGCTTACGGGCCACCAGGAAGACCCCGGGAGCGGTCTTGCCCACGTCGGGAGCCGTGATGTCGACGAAGCCGGCGGCGGCGGTCATCTCGCGCAGCTCGGCCTCGGTGAGGAAGGTGAGGGCGGGGGCCTTGCCGAGCCAGCGCATCAAGGGGATCACGAGGCCATAGGGCGGGAACCAGACGCCGCCGAGGCAGACGGTCGAGCTGACGAAGTGGCCGCCGGGCGGCAGGATGCGGTGGATGGCGCGCAGCAGGGCCGGCGGGTCGGGCACGAGGTGCAGGAGGTTGTAGGCGCAGACGCAGTCGTAGGCGGCGTCGGCGATGTCGTCGAGGGTGCCCGCAGGGGCGGCGCGGAAGCGGGCGTTGGGGGTGCCGGCGGCCTTGGTGTTGGCGATGGCGATCATCGCGGGGGAGACGTCGATGCCATGGGCCTCGGCGACGCTGGGGGCGAGGTCGAGCAGGATGGTGCCGGTGCCGCAGCCGAGGTCGAGGAGGCGGTCGGTGGGCCGCAGCAGGGCCCGGGTGATGGCGAGCTTGCGGGCGGTGGCGGCCGGGTCGGGCAGGGGCTTCTTGGCGTAGCTCTCGGCGATGCGGTCCCAAAACTGCTGATCGGCGTCCATGCGATCTCCGTTGGCCCCAGCCTATGGCGCGGGAGCCTGCCGCGGCTGGTGCGGGGCCAGACCGCTACGGTGCGGAATCGGGCCACGGGGGGCCCGGCTCGACGGGGAGGCCGAAGAGGGCGCTGCGACGGGCGAAGCCAGCGCGCAGCACGGCGCGGGCGCCCTGGAGGCGGGCGTTGGACTTGAGGTCGGGGTGGTAGAGCAGCCAGATGTCGGCGACGGGGTGGGGCGGGCTGCAGGGCATCCGCTGCAGCGCGGGCTCCAGGTCGCCGACATAGGTGGGGAGCAGGGCGCAGCCGAGGCCGCAGAGCGCGGCGCGCACGGCGAGGGAGAGGGTGGAGAAGGCGCCCCAGACGGGCAGCGGGGCGAAGGCGCCGCGGGAGAGGAGGTCGTGGATGGCGCGGGGATCGGTGTAGCCGAGCCAGCGGGCGGCGGGGCCGGCGGGGTCGAGGCGGTCGGCGTGGGCGCGGGCGACGTAGCCGGCGATCTGCAAGGGGGCGGCGCGGTGGCCGACGAGGTAGTCGGGCGGGCTCGACTGGGAGCCCAGCACGCGTACGGCGAGGTCGGCTTCGCCCTTGGCGAGGTTGAAGAAGCGCTCGTCGCGCACCAGGGTGAGCTCAACGCCGGGGTTCTCGGCGCACCAGGGGGCGAGGTCGTCCAAGAGCAGCGCGGCGAGGTACTCGTCGCCGCAGGTGAGGCGCAGGGGGCCCTCCAGGCGGGCGTCCTGGCCGACGAGGCCGCGACCCAGCGCGGCGACCTCGTCTTCGACGCGCTCGGCGGCGGGGAGCATGCGGCGGCCGGCGGCGGTGAGCACGTAGCCGTCGCGGTGGCGATCGAAGAGGCGGGTGCCGAGTTGGGCTTCGAGGGCCTCGACGCGGCGGGCGACGGTGGTGTGGCTGACGCCGAGTTGGGCGCCGGCGGCGCGGACCGATCCGTTGCGGGCGAGGGCGACGAAGTGGCGGAGGTCGTTCCAGTCCATGGGGCTAGCCGGGGGTGATGTTTCGCGTTCACAGGGCGGGAGGGGCGTGGGCCGGCTACGTGCGGGGAGCGGCCCGAAGCCCGGTGCGCAGCCCCAGGAGCCGCCCATGGTGCATACCATCCACCTCATCTGTCGCGACGACCTTCACATCGAGCACCTGCCCGACGGCACCTTTCGCACGGGGGTCTGGCTGGTGAGCTTGAAGACGGCGACGGAGGCCCAGCGGATCGCCCTGCATCGGAGTCGATCCGAGGTCTCCTTCCTGCAGGGCCGGCGCCTCAAGTCGGTGGCCGGGTTGGTGGATGGCAAGCGCCGGTTCACCTTCCTGGTGCGGGAGGACGCCGAAGCGGTCGGCTGGCCGGCGGACGGCGGCGCCGGAGAGAAGGCCTACAGCGGTGGCTGAGGGCTGTGGTGCCGTTTTGTAGGGGGTGGTCATGAGCCCCGCCCAACGCGCCTTCCGGCGCTCCCGCCTTCGCTGGTACCTCGGCCTGGTCGGCCTCCTCGGCGGGCCGGCGGCGCTGATGATGGCGACGGAGCCGGCCTTTGGGTGGCCCTGGCGGGTGTTGGGGGTCGCGGGGCTGCCGCTGTGTGCGGCCTACCTCGGGTTGGCGGTGACGCTGCCGCGGTGGGTGGAGCGGGCGCGGATCGTCATCGGTGTGTTGGCGGCGGCGCTGGTGTGGATCGTGGCGCTGGGGCTGTTGACGGCGATGGGCGAAGACCCCGGGCTGGTGGTGCCGATCGTCTTCTTTCTCGCGGTGCCCTGCGCCAACGCGGCGATGCGGGCGGAGGAATCCCTGCGGGTGGGAGACTGAGACGGCGGGTTGTGGAATGGGGGGATTGTGTCACCCTTCGGCGGCCCGCGCGCGGAGCCAGGCGATCCGCAGCCAGAGGAGGGGGATCACCAGGGCGCAGAGCACCCCCAGAAAGGCTGCGTTCTCCAGTCCGCCCGCCAGGGCCTCGTTGGGGGAGTGACCGTCCGACAGCTCGATGGCGACGCGCAGGCCGCCGCAGGAGCCGCCGACCAGGGTGGTGGTGAGGAGGCCGGCCGCTGTGGTCAGCGCGGCGGCGCGGCGCAGCTCGGTGGCGAAGGCGGGCCAGACGGACCCGGCCGGTAGGGGCGGCCAAGGCTGGCCAAGGGTGTAGATCGTCAGTCCCAGGCCGAGGGGGATCATCCAGAACGACGACAGGGCCGCGCCGATCGCGGCTGCCTGGAGCCTGCCGGCCAGCAGCCAGGGCAGGGAAAGCAGGGCGGTGGGGGCGAAGAGGGCGATGGGGGTGATGACCCAGGCCAGCACGGCGGTTTGGAAGAGCCCGGCCCGGGGCATGGGAAGGAGAGCGAGGCGCTCGAGGCGCAGGCGCCGGTGCAGGAGGGCCCTTCGGCGACGGTCCAGCAGTCGGTAGCGCGCCCGTCGCAGCGGCCAGAGGGGCAGGTAGAGCGCGGTCACCCAGGTCGTGGCCTCGAAGACGCCGTCGTCATCGAGCAGGGAGCAGTCCCGCAGCGCGGTTCCGGTGCCACCCAGGCTCCAGACGACGGTGTTGGGGTCTGTCAAGGGGCCTCCGGTCGGTGTTGTGCCAGCGGGCCTTCACATCGGCGACAAGCGCCAGGTGGTGGTGATCTGGGATGCGGCGGCCTGCGGGGAGAGCTCCATTGGGTCCAAGCGCGCGAGGATGCAGGCGCTGAGGGCCTCATCGAGGGTGGGGGCCCTAGGCGTGCCCTGTACCTGGCCCTGCGGGGAGACCTCGAAGGTGAAGGCGGCCTCTCCGGCCAGCGCCGGGGTGTTCCAAAGGGCCCGGTGGTAGCAGCTTCGAACGAGGCTGGCGCGCCGCTTGAGGGCCAAGGTGGCCTCGGTGGCCGGCACGGGGCCGGCGACCTCAACCTGCAGCAGGGCGACAGACCCGGGGAGGGGGTGCGATTGGGCCGCTTCTGTGTACCCTGGACGGGGATCGTCCAGGGAGTCGAGCGCCCAGAGGCTGTCTGTCCCCGCCGCGGGTGTGTAGGCCCCGAAGCCACCCTCCGGAGGCTCGGGTACGCGGCCCTCGAGGGCGGCGGTGGCCTCCAACAAGGCTGGCGGCAGCGTGGTCTCCGACGGCAGGACACGGAGGGAGGGGGCGGGCTCGGCGAGGGCCACCGACCCGGGAGCGAGGAGGGCGAAGGCGGCGAGGGAACGCATTCTCCGAGCATAGCGGGCGCCGCGAAGGTGCGCATCAGGGCGTCGCGGGGGCGGTCAGGGCGTAGCGCTCGACGCTGGGCTCGGTGTGGAGGCGTTGGCCGGTGGGCAGCGCGAAGAGCTCAAGCAGCAGGTCGTTGCGCTGCAGGTAGAGGCGACCCTCCTCGGCGCGGAGGGTGAGGAGGGCGTAGCGGCCCAGGCCCGCGGCGAGGTCCACCCGGCCCGTCGGCGTGAAGACGGCGAGCGGGGGCACCAGGGAGAGGGTGTCGTCGCCTTCCTCGCCGCCGCAGAGCGCGCCGGTGGGCAGGCCGACGCACACCATTCCGGCGTGGGTGGGGTTCGCGGCGGTGAACCAGGCGGCGGCGCCTTTGGGGGGCTGGACCTCGGGGAGGGAGCCCTGGGAAGCGTCTGTGTCGAGTCCGAGGGCGGTGAGGTCGGCAGGGTCGATTTCCAGGTCGCCCAGTCCGTCGAGGAGGCGAGCGGGGCGGGAGGGCGAGGGTTGCCAGGCGCCCTCTGTTCAGGTCCAGACCCGCAGGTGAAGGTCGGGGAGGCCTGCTGCGCCCTCCTCCTCGATGAGCTCGATGGTCGCGGGCTTGCCGTCGGCGGTCAAGGCGGCGAGTCGCGGGGTGACCGGCCGATCCGCGGCGTCGCGAGGCTTGGGCAGCTCCACCAAGGTTTGGGCGCCGCGCGGGAGCCACCAGACCTTCTGTCCATGGAGAAACACGACATCCCCTTGGGCGCTGATGGACGGAGGGCCGCCACAGGCGCGGTCCCGCAGGGGAAAGGCGGCCAGGATGCGGGTTCCGTGCTTGTCTCGGCGCTCCAGCGTGCAGGCCTCGCCGCGTCGCAACAGCCAGAGGGCCGGGCCCACCGCGGGCGGGTTGGTGGCCGGATGCCGCGTCGCGGCGTCTACCCCCAACACCACCTCGGCGGTCGGAGGGGCGGGCTCGACAGCGGCGCAGGCCAACAGCGACATCGCGGCTGCGAGGGCTCCGCGGCGGTGGGCGGCCCATCGTCCTGGAGCGAGCGGCGCCATTGCGTCTCCGTGGGCCCCGGCTAACCGAGGCGCCGCGGGCCGACGGCGCTGGCGGGTGCCTTCGGGTCGCCGGGCCAGGCCTCCCCTGCGACCCGGTGTGGGCGGCGGGTCGCCCGGCTTGTGCTCAGATCGAGGATGCCGCCGGGTGCAGGGCTGCCCAGGCCCCCAGCGCGAGGGCCTCGATGAGGAGCGTGCCGGCGCCGATCAGATCGCCGGTGAGGCCGTCGAGCCTTGTTCGGAAGGTGGCGCGGAGCAGGGTGGTGCCGACGAGACAGAGCCCCAGGACGATGAGCAGGGCGGGATCGGCCACCCAAAGCAGACAGAGCCCGGCGATGAGCATCCCGCCGAAGAGGTGCCGCCAACTGGTCTCGCGGATGAGCTGGGCCGCCAGCCGCGCATCGTCGGCGCGGGCCGGCGGCAGGGTCGCCATCAGGCCCAGGGCCGCGAGGCGGCTCAGCACAAAGGCGACGACGATGCCGGCGGCCCAATGGGAGGGGTCCATCGCCCGCAGCCCTTCGAGGCGCAGCCCGACGATCAGCAGCAAAGCCAGCGCCCCATAGCTGCCGATGCGGCTGTCGCGCATGATCTCAAGCGCGTGGGCCTTGTCGCGCCCGCCGAAGAGCCCATCGGCGCTGTCGGCGAGGCCGTCTTCGTGCAGGCCGCCGGTGAGCATCGCGCTGGCGATCAGCGCCCCCACGGCGACGAGGCCCACCGGCGCGCCGGCCTGCGCCGCGAGCTGCGCGGGGACCCCGATCAGGGCGCCGAGCAGCGCCCCCACGAGGGGGTACCACACCGCACTGTTCACCAACTCGCGGGGCGTGACGCCCTCCAGGTTGGGGGTGGGCAGCCGGCTCAGGGTGGAGAGGGCCAGCCAGAAGGTGCGCAGCATCAGCCCGCCAGCACCTGCTCCAGGGTGGCCATCCCGCCGTCGGGATCGAGGAGGGCGGCTGCAGCGCGCACCAGCGGCAGGGCCAGGGCGGCGGCGCTGGCTTCGCCCAAGCGCAGGCCCCAGTCGAGCAAGGGGGGCGGCAGGCCGAGGGCGTCGAGGATCGCGGCGTGGCCGGGCTCGGCGGAGCGGGTGGCGGGGATGAGGCGCACCGAGAGGCTTGGATCGAGGCGCTGGGCCACCAGGGCGGCGGCCGAGACGATGAAGCCATCGAGCAGCACGGGGATCTGGTGGGCGTGGGCGCCTTGCAGGAGGCCGGTGAGGGCGGCGATCTCCAGGCCGCCGAGGTCGGCCAGGGCGCCCAGGGGGTCATGGGGGCCCTGGCGGTCCAGCGCCCGCTGCACCACGGAGACCTTGTGGGCGAGGCCGGCGGCGTCGAGGCCGGTGCCGGGCCCCACCAGGGCGGCGGCGGGCAGGCCGAGGAGGCGGGCGGCCAGGGCGGCGGCGGCGGTGGTGTTGCCGATGCCCATCTCGCCTGGCAGGAGGAGGTCGACCCCGGCGGCGGCGGCCCGATCGGCGGCGGCACGCCCGACGGCGAGGGCCGCGTCGCGCTCTTCGGGGCGCATGGCGGGCCCGCGGGCGAGGTTGGCGGTGCCCTCGGCGACCCGGGCGTGACGAACGAGGATGGCGGTGGGCAGGTCGCGCAGGGGGCTGGCGACGCCGACGTCGATGACCTCCAGCGCGGCGCCGGCGTTGCGGGCGAGCAGGCAGACGGCGGCCTTGTCGGCGGCGAAGGTGCGCACCATCAAGGCGGTGACGGCGCTCGGGTAGGGCGAGACGGCCTCCTCGCGGGCCACGCCGTGGTCGGCGGCGAAGACGAGGATCTGGGGGGCGCGCAGGGGCCCCAACACCCGGCCGCGGGCGACGGCGAGGTCGAGGGCCAGGGCCTCCAGCCGGCCGAGGCTGCCGGGGGGCTTGGCGAGGGCGTTGAGGTGGGCCTGGGCGGCGGCGCGGATCATGGGCTTCCTTTGAGGGCGAGGGGCAGGCCGGCGACGCAGAGGATCACCCGATCGGCGCGGGCGGCGAGGGCCTGGGCGAGCCAGCCGGCCTCGTCGCGAAAGCGGCGGGCGAGGGCGTTGTCGGGGACGATGCCGAGGCCGACCTCGTTGGTGACGAAGATGAGCGGGTTTCGGGCGGCCTGGGCGGCGGCGAGCAGGGCGTCGGTGTCGGGGCGGAGATCGGCCTCGGGGCCGCGGTGGTGCAGCAGGTTGCTGAGCCAGAGGGTGAGGCAGTCGAGGACGACAGGCCGGCCGGGCTGATCGAGGAGGGGGGCCACGTCGACGGGGGCCTCTACGGTGGTCCAGCCGGGGCCGCGCTCGGCCTGGTGGCGGCGGATGCGGTCGGCCATCTCGGCGTCCCAGGCCTCGGCGGTGGCGAGGAAGACCCGTTCGGGGCCGAGGGACTCGGCGAGGGCGAGGGCGTAGCGGCTCTTCCCGCTACGGGCGCCGCCGGTGACCAGGGTGAGGGACATGGGGGCTCCGGGTGGGCCAGACTATCCGGGGCGCAGCGGCAGGGTAGCGGCGGTGCGCAGGGGGCTGTGGGGCTGGCGGCCGTCGAAGACGAGGCGGTGGACGGCGCGCACCGCGATGGGCAGGGCGGGCAGCGCGGTGAAGGGGGCGAGGGCGGCGGTGAGGGGGGCGGCGGGCCCATCGGCGGCGATGTGACCGAGGGTGAGGTGCGGGGTGAAGGGGCCGAAGCGCAGCTCGCGAAAGGGGGCCAGGGCGGCGCGCAAGGGGCCGAGGGCGCCGTGGGGATCGAAGACCTGGAGGTAGGGGGCGCTGCGAAAGCTGCGGGCGGCGCCGATCTGCAGGGTGAAGGCCGGGGCGTCCTGGGCAACGAGGGCGGCCTCCTGGGCGAGGAGCACGGCGGGGTCGACGTCATCGTCGCGTTGGGGCGCGGGATTGGGGAAGCCGGCGACAAAGAGGGTGAGGTGGGCGTCGGCCAGGGGGCAGGGGGTGATGAGCGAGCCCAAGGCCCGCTGGACGGTGGCCATGCGGTCGAGCACGGCGGGATCGTCGATGCGAAGGGCCCAGACGCAGTAGTCGACCCGGCCGGCGAGCCAGTCGGCGCGGGCCTGGGGGCTGGGGCCCAGGAGGGGGGCGCTGGCGAGGAGGCTGTGCCAGTCGGGATCGGCGGCGGACATCGGGCCTCAGCCGCCGGCGCGGGTGGTGACGGTGAGGCCGAGGAGCTCGTCGGGCAGGCCATCCTGGGCGATGAGGGTGCCTTCGGCCTCGGCGAAGGCGGCCTCGGGCAGGCCGTAGCGCCGGGCGAGGGCGGCCAGGGGCTCCAGGCCGAGGGCGGCGTCGAGGCGGGCGGCGGAGCGGGCCAGTTCGGGACCGAGATCGCCGCCGTCGGCCCAGCAGCGGCCATCGAGGGCGAGGAGATCGGCGCGCAGCGCCTCGAGGCCGGGCCCGTGGAGGCTCAGCACCGAGAGGGTGCCCGCGGCCTCGACGGCTTCGACCCAGACCCAAGCGGGGCTGTGGGGCGCCGGGCCGGGGATGAGGTGGGGGGCGAGGGCGGCGCGGAGCCCCTCGTCGCGGGGCAGGGACTCGGCGATCTCGCGAAGGGAGGGCGTGGCCATGGGGGCTCCGCGGGGCGGGGGGTGGGCCTCCTCCTGTAGCCTGTCGGCTGGCCGTGGTCTGCGAGGAGCCGCGAGGGCTGCTTGTTGTGGGTTCAACCGGCCTTTGGCTGCCAAGGGGTTGGAGGTGCGAGGGCCTGGGTTAGGGGCGTGGCGCGGAGGCATCGATGAGCTTGTGGTCTTCAATTCGGCAGATGGCGAGCGGATCTCCGGCGGCGCCGACCCACTGCGCGGTCTCGGGGGCGGCGGTCCCGGCCCCGGGCGGGTCGCCGCGCCTCGTGCTCTACAAGTTCGATGCCTGCCCCTACTGTCAGCGGGTGATGCGGCAGTTGGGGCCGCTCGGCCTCGCCGAGGCGGTGGAGCTGCGCGACACCCTGCGGGAGCCCTCGGCGCGGGCGAGCCTGATGGCGGCGACCGGGATGGGGCAGGTGCCCTGCCTCTTCATCGACGAGGCGCCGCTCTTCGAGTCGGCCGACATCCTGGCCTGGCTCAGCCAGCACGCCGCGGCCCGGCGGGGCGCCACAGCCTGAGTCGCCCGGCGCCATAGGGGTCCTGGGCGGCGAGGAGGCTGGCGGTCTGGGCATCTTCGACGAGACCGGGCGGCGGGAGCCAGCGCCGCGGGGCGAGGAGGGCGCCGCCGGGGGCGAGGCGGAGCTCGGGCGGGCAGGGCTCGTCGGGATCGAGCACGATCACACGATCGGCGGGGGGCTGGCTGGGCTCCCAGGGGCAGAGGCGGGCCCGTTGGGCGACGGCGGCGGCGTAGCCCTCGCGGTGGGTGTGGGCGAAGGCGGGGGCCGGGGCCAGGTTTCGGGCCTGCAGGGCGAGGGCGCCGATGGGCAGCGGATCGCCGCTGGGGTCGCGCAGGGGGCGCAGGCGGCCCCAGAGCGCTGGCAGGGGGGCGGCGGCGAGGGCCTGGAGGGCAGCCTCGAAGCGGCCGCTGCGCGCGAGGCCGGTGCGGATCTGGGACTCCTGGGCGTCCCAGTGCGATCGGACCTCGGCGGGCAGGGCCTCTTGGAGGAAGTGGTAGAACCACACGCGCCGGCCGGCGGCGTCGAGGCCGAGCAGGCTCCAAAAGCTCTGGTGGGGCAGGGCGGCGAGGGCGGCGGCCCGCAGCCCCATGTGGGCGTGCAGCGCCGGGTGACGGGCGCGGAAGGCCACCCGCGCCGCGCCCGCAGAGAGATAGTGGGCCGCCAGATCGCCTGTGGTCCCAAGGAGAAGCACACCCGCACCCGAGCCCTCGCCGAGCGCTGCGTCGAGGACGCGGGCGTCAACCCAATCCTGGGCGAAGGGCGCTGGCCCTGCGGTGGGTGGGGGTGGCCGCCGGCCCCGCGGGGGCTCGGTCCACCAACGGGCGGCGGGGCGGCGCGACAAGCCGGTTCTTCTCCTGGTCCGGGCCTATCTCCGGGTCGCCGCGCGGCGAGCCCCCCTCCAGCCTTGGATGCTCCATGTCCGTGCCGCCGATGCCGGTCTTTCTCGATTCAGACGCCGATCTCTCTGCTCTGGTGGGCCTCTTGGAGGGGGTCGATCGCCTTGTGGTGGACACCGAATTTCATGCCGAGCGCCGCTTCTTGCCGGAGCTGATGCTGGTGCAGGTGGGCCACCCTGATGGTCGGGTCTGGGTGATCGACCCGCGGCGCGTGAACCTGGGCCTGCTGCGGCCGGTGCTGGAGCGGGTCACCTGGGTGCTGCATGGCGGGGCTTCGGACGTGATGCTGCTGCACCACGCCACGGGGGCTCGGCCGCCGGCGCTCATCGACACCCAGGTGCAGGCGGCGCTGCTGGGCCTCGACTACCCGCTGCGGCTCGATGCCCTCGCCCGCCACGTGCTCGATGTCTCGCTGGACAAAGGGGCGACGCTCACCGACTGGTCGCACCGCCCGCTGCGCCCCGAGCAGCTCCGCTACGCCGCTGCCGACGTGCGGATCACCGCCGAGCTGGCCGCCTCGATGTGGCAGCTCCTCGACCCCGAGCGGCGGCGCTGGACCCTGGCGGCGGGGGCCGAGCTGGTCGAGGAGGCCTTGGCCGAGCCGGACCCCAATCGCGGCTGGCGCAACCTCGACGTGGCCCCCGAGCTCGACGCCCCAACCCGGGCGGCCTTGGACGCGCTCTGCCGCTGGCGGGTGCGGGTGGGTCGGGCCACGGATCAGCCGCCCTACTCCATCCTCTCCGATGGCCTGCTGCTCGACCTCGCCCGCCGGCGGCCCTCCGATCTGGCGGGCGTGTCCGATAACAGGCGAATTCCACCGGGCTTGATCAAGCGCCATGGCGATGCGATGGTGGCGGAGCTGAGGCTGTCGGCGTCTCGGTTGGAATCGGCACCGTCCGTCTTGAGCCGCGATCAGCTCCAGATCGTGCGAATTCTCCACGTCTGGGCCGGCGCCTTGGAGCGGGAGAACGGCGTCTCTGCGCGTCTGTTGCTGGCTGGCGATCGCGCGCAGAAGGTGGTGACCGAAGGCCTGTATGGCTGGGTCGGATGGCGCCAGGAGGCGGCGGGATCCAGCCTGGCCGCCCTGATGGGGGGTCAGGTGCGAATCGGGATTCATGAGGGCAAAAGCATGTTGTTCGGCCCCTGATCGTGGAGCGAAAAAAAATTTTCGCCCCGGGCGAAAAAAATACTTGGCGCGGTGCGCAAAGGACCGTAGAAGGAGGGTGTGGATGCGGTGAGCGGTCGCGAGGCCGCCGACCTCGAAAGAGGGCTCCTGCATCGGCCCCTCCTCCTCAGGTGGGTCCAGCTCCGGTCTGGTGCGAATTCCCTGTGTTCGCGCCGCTCCTCAGCGATGCAGTCTACTCTTTCACGTCGGAGTCATCGTCATGTCCGTGTTCAAGCGCCTTCTGCTCGATGAGTCGGGGGCAACCTCGATTGAGTACGGCCTCATCGCCGGTCTGGTCGCGATCGCAGCCATCGCTGCGTTGACCACCCTCGGGGATTCCCTCGACACGCTCTTCTCCAATGTCGCAGGCACGGTCGCCTCGGTGACCTGACCGCACGCCCGCTTGTTCGATGTTCGTTCCTCAACCCCCCAGCCCAAAAGAAAAGGAGTTCACCATGAACCTCATCTCCCGCTTCATCAAGGACGAGTCTGGCGCCACCGCGATCGAGTACGGCCTCATCGCCGGCCTCGTGGCCGTCGCCGCCATCGCCGCCCTCTCCGCCCTGGGCACCTCGCTGGACACCCTGTTCAGCAACGTCGCCACCACCGTGGCCTCCGCCACCTGAGCGGCTCCTACAAGGCGGTGGCCGCCCTGGCGGAACATGCTCCCCTGGTCAACCATCGCCTTGTGGATTCTCCTGGTCGCCGCGACCTTTACAGACATTCTGTATCGTAGGATACCGAATGGGCTGATTCTGGTCGGGTTGCTCGGAGGTCTCTTCAGTCAGGCCTGGCTCGGCGGTTTCGCCGGGTTGGGCCTGTCTCTTTTTGGGGTCCTGGTAGGCTTCCTCGTGCTGATAGGCCCCTTTGCGATGGGCCGAATGGGCGGCGGCGATGTGAAGCTGGTGATGGTCTGTGGCGCCTTTCTCGGATGGAGAGGGGCTCTGCACGTGATCCTGCTGGGCGCCATCGCCCATGCCATCCTGGCGGTGGTCTTCGCGATCCTGCTGCGCCTGGGTGCGCGCTCCGACAAGGCGGCCTTGGACCTCAAGCGGGTTCCACATGCGGTCGGGTTTGCGCTGGCGGGAGTGTTATATTCGCTGGGCTTTCTGCGCTTCTTTTGAGCGCGCCTGCGCACGGTCGCCTTCCGGGGTGGGCCTGACCCTTCGCGGTCGGGTGGTTCCGTTCGGTCCTGCGCGATAGTTCCCGTCACCTTGCGGAGACCCTATGCCGCCACAACAGCAGACCGGAGGTCGCCTCCGGTCCACGATGCTCATGATTGCTGCCTTGGGCGTGGCCGGCGGCACCTCGTACATGGTCTGGCATGTGTTGAATCAGGCCAAACAAGAGGTCGTGAAGGCCCGCAAGATCGACAAGGAAGTCGTTGTTGTGGCCAAGCAAGACCTCTTCATGGGCATCCCGATCACGCCCGATCAGGTCCAAACGGTTGAAGTGCTGCCGGGCACCGTGCCCAAAGAAGCCGTCTTCGCCGATTTGGAAGAAGTGGTCGGAAAGACGCCCCGTGAGCGGATCCTCGGTGGCGAGCCAATTCGCACCGAGCGCCTCGCCCAGCGTGACGCCCGCTTCGGCTTGAACGCCGTCATCATGCCGGGGCGCCGGGCGATGACCATCGAGACCGACAGCGAGTCCAACATCGCTGGCTTCCTGCTGCCGGGCAGCTTCGTCGACGTGATCGTCACCATCCGCCCCGACGAGCGCCTCGTGGGCGCAAAGTGGCTGACCGAGACCATCCTCCAGCAGATCAAGGTGCTGGCGGTGGGCGACTCGATGGAGGGCGGGGCCACCAACACCCAGGCCACCTCGGCCTCCAACAAGACCGCCAAGGCCGATGGCAAGGCGGGCGACAAGCCGCCGGCGACCAAGGAGCAGACCAAGGGCATGCGCCGGCAGAAGCCGACGGTGACCTTGGAGGTCACGCCCGAAGAGGCCGAGCTGCTGGCCCTGGCCTCCTCGCAGGGCGATCTGCACCTCATCCTGCGCGGCGACGTCGACACCATCCAGACCGAGATGGGCGCGCCCACCACCATCGGCTCGATGCTCGGCACCGATCAGCTCAAGCCCGAGCCGACCACCACGGTGAAGGCGATCGCGCCGACCCCGCAGCCCAAGATCGAAGACCCGACCCAGACCGCCACCATCATCGAGGGCTCGTCGAGCACCCAGGTCACCCTGGGCTCGGATGGTCAGGTGGTCGAGGGTGGCGGCAAGAAGAAGCAGAAGTGATCGACACCCCCGCGGACAGCGCAGGAGCGGAATCGTGAAGTACGGCTGGAAGTCCACCTTGCTCGGCGCCGTCGCGGCGCTCTTCCTTGGCGTCTCGACGGCTCACGCCCAGGAGCTGCGCAAGCCGGACCCCTGGATGGACGTGGAGCTCGGCAAGTCCGTGGTCTTCCGCCAGGAGCGGCCGATCGCTCGCGTGCTCATCAGCGATGACTCGGTGGCCGAGATCAAGCTGCTCGATCAGGGGCAGTTTCAGGTGCGGGGGCTGGCGGTGGGCTCCACCGACCTGTGGGTCTGGTACCGCGACGACCTCTCCAACCCGACCACCTTCGACCTCACGGTGAGCCGCGACATCTCTCCCTTGGCCCGCCGGGTGGAGCAGGTGACGCCGGGGGGTGGCCTCAAGGTCTACCCGCTGCAGGGGCGCATCGCGGTGGAGGGCGTGGTGCCCGATCTGGAGACCCTGGAGCGGGTGGCCGACCTGGCGCGCATCTACGATCCCGAATTCGTCAACATGTTGATGGTCTCGGGCGACCACCAGATCCAGCTTGAGGTGGTCTTCGCCGAGGTCAACCGCACGGCGCTCCGCGAGCTCGGCATCAACGCCTTCTACGGTGACTCCACCCTGGGCTTTGGCGCGCTGGGGCCGGTGGTGGGCATCTCGGCTGGCGCGGTGCGGCCCTCGCTCGACCCGGTCTTCAACGGCAACGGGTCCTTCCCGGCGGCGGGCTCGGGCACCTTCAACTACCTGGGCGTGGTGGGCGGTCCGGCCGAGATCACCGCGATCCTGAGCGTGTTGGAGAGCAACAACATCACCAAGATCCTGGCGCGGCCGACCCTGGTGGCCCTCTCGGGGCAGCAGGCCGAGTTCCTGGCCGGCGGTGAGGTGCCGATCCCGGTGGCCCAGGTGGGCGACAAGATCAGCATCGAGTTCAAGGAATACGGCGTGAAGCTGGTCTTCGTGCCAACCGTGCTCGGGGCCGACGTCGTGGACATGCGCGTCTACGTCGAGGTCAGCGACATCGACGCGGCGACGGGCATCCGCCTCACCGGCATCGAGATTCCGGGCTTCATCGCCCGCAAGTCGCAGAGCCATGTGCGGGTGGAGAACGGCAAGACCTTCGCGATGGCGGGCATGCTGCAGGAGTCGGTGCGGGCGACCTACGCAAAGGTGCCGGTGCTGGGCGACATTCCGGTGGTGGGGGCCCTCTTCCGCTATGTGCAGCACCGGCGGACCGAGAGTGAGTTGATGATTTTTGTCACGCCCCGCATGGTGCGTCCGATGTCTCCCGCTGAAGTGCCGGCCTGGCCGGGCGCCACGGAAGACAACAACCCGACCGACTTCGAGCTGTTCCTGCTCGGGCTCGATCACCGGGTTGGGTCGGAGTCCGCCCAGCCCACGGGGCCGGTGGGCATGGCGCGCTAGCGCGAGCGGCACACCTGGTAACAGCGGAGAATTGGTCGATGCGAGCTGGAAGACATACCCGAGGTGCTGCCTCCATCGTTGTTGTCGGCGTGGACAACAAGGGAATGGGCCTGATCCGCGAGTGCCTGGGCACCGAGGCGGTGCTCCCGACCCACTCCACGCCCTATGAAGACGCCCTGCAGGTGGTTCGCAAGACCCGCCCCAATGTCGTGGTGATGGGCTTCGATCAGGACTTTGAGCAGGCGGTGCGGCTGGGGCCGACGCTCTCAACCGAGATCAACGGCCTGCACATGGTGGCGATCTCCGAGCGCACCGACAACGAGCGCATCCGCGCGGCGATGCGGGCGGGCTACCGCGAATACGTGGTGCTCCCCGAGGATGGCGATCAGCTCCGCAAGACCGTGCATGACTCCTCCTGGAGCCACGACAACGAGAGCCGGGGCGACCTGATCGCGGTGGTGGGCGCCAAGGGCGGCTCGGGGGTCACGACCCTGGCGATCAACATGGCGGCCGAGCTGTCGGCGATGGAGCGGGTCTGCGTCATCGACCTCGACTTCTCGATGGGCGATGTCTCGGCCTTCCTGGATCTGCAGTCCAACAACTCCATCCAGGATGTGCTGCGCAACCTCTCCCGCCTGGATGAGCGCATGCTGGCGGGCTCGGTGGTGGTGCACCCGAGCAAGGTGCATGTGCTGGCCCAGCCCAAGGAGATCGCCGACAAGGACGAGGTCAAGGGCGAAGAGGTGCTGCAGGTGCTCACCGCGGCGTCGGACGCCTACCGCTATGTCATCGTCGACTGCGGCGGCCGCATCGACGAGGCCACCTTGATGGCCACCAGCGTCGCCGATGTGGTGCTGCTGATCTGCACGCCCAGCGTGGTCTCGGTGAAGAACGCCTGGCGGCGCTTGCAGTTGATGGATCGCCTCACCATCGAGCGCAGCTCGGTGCGGCTGATCGTCAACCAGTGGGGAAAGACCGCCGAGCTGACCCTCAAGGACATCGAGTCCAACCTGGGCATCCAGGTGGCGGCCACCATCAGCGCCGACCCGGTGACCTGCAACAAGGCGGTCAACGTAGGCAAGCTGCTCCGCGATGTGGACCGTCGGTCGCCCACTGTGCGCGACATCAGCGCGGCAATCCCCCTTGTGACCGAACGGGCGCAGCGGATAGAGCCATCGGCAGGTCCGAGCCTGATCTCCAGGTTGTTTGGATAATCTCGCTCTCCATCAGGGACGGTCCGGATGAGCTCATCTCGGCTAATCGATCGGGTTCGCGGGGCGCAGCAGCGGCATCGCACGGGCACGGCCACAGACAGCGTGGAGTTCGAGCGAATCAAGGGCCAGCTCCACAAAGAGCTGATCGAGTCCCTCGACTTCGAGCAGGTCGGGCGTACGCCGCGCGAAGAGCTGGCGGGTCGCTTGCGGGTGACCCTGGCCGACACGGTCGAGACGCGGCAGCTCCCCTTGAACCGGTTGGAGCGCGAGCGGCTGGTTGAGGAGATCCTCGATGACATCCTGGGGCTCGGCCCATTGGAGCCCCTGCTCCGCGATCCGGAGATCTCCGACATCCTGATCAACGGCCCCGACACGGTCTACGTGGAGCGCAAGGGGCGCCTGTCGCGGGTGGATGTTCGCTTCAACAGCAACGCCCACCTCATGCAGATCATCGACCGCATCGTCAGCGCGGTGGGGCGCCGCGTGGATGAGACCACGCCGATGGTCGACGCCCGCCTCTCCGACGGCAGCCGCTTCAACGCGATCATCCCGCCGCTGGCGCTCGATGGGCCGGCGGTCTCGATCCGCCGCTTCGGCACGGTGCCCATCACCGCCGACGACCTCGTGGCCTTCGGGGCCTGCCCGGCGCCGGTGATGGACTTCCTCAAGGCCTGCGTGCGGGCCAAGCTCAACATGATGATCAGCGGGGGCACCGGCTCCGGCAAGACGACCATGTTGAACGTGCTCAGCTCCAACATCCCGCTGGGCGAGCGGGTGCTCACCATCGAAGACGCGGCCGAATTGCAGCTTCAGCAGCCCCATGTGGTGCGGCTGGAGACCCGGCCGGCCAACCTCGAAGGCCGCGGTGAGATTACGGCGCGCGACCTCGTCAAGAACGCCCTGCGTATGCGGCCCGACCGCATCATCCTGGGTGAGATCCGGTCGACCGAGGCCATCGACATGCTCCAGGCCATGAACACCGGCCATGAGGGCTCGCTGGCCACGGTCCACGCCAACACCACCCGCGATGCGTTGGCCCGCCTGGAGACCATGATCGGCATGGGCATGCCGAACCTGGGCGACAAGAACATCCGCGAGATGATCGCCCGGGCCCTCGATGTGATCATCCAGCTTGACCGCCTGCCCGACGGCACCCGCCGCCTGATGGCGGTCACCGAGATCACGGGCATGGAAGGGTCGGTCATCTCCACCCAAGACATCTTCGTGTTCCAGCAGCGCACGATCGACGATGAGGGCCGCGTGCGCGGCGCCTTCGTCGCCACCGGCACCCGGCCGAAGTGCGCGGCGCGTCTGGCCCAGGTGGGCATCGAGCTGTCGCGCGATCTCTTCCGCTTCCGTCAGGAGGTCTGAGCTCCCATGCCGCCTGCCTTCGTCATCGGGCTCTCGCTCGCGGTCTTCCTTGCGGTGATGATGGCGGGCAGCTTCCTGTATTGGGGATGGCGCTCGCGGCAGGAGCACCGGGCCCGCGAGATCGCGCGGCGTCTGGGCACGGGCAGCGATGAGGAGGCCGACAGCCTCTTTCATGGCGTCACCGTCGACCCGATGGTGGAGAGCCTGGGCAGCATCGGCGCGCGGCTGGATGAGCTGACCCGGCAGGCGGGGGTGGCCTACCCGCTCCAGGGCCTGCTGAGCCGGATGGGCATCGGCGCGCTGCTGGGCACGGTGGTGCTCTTTCTGCTGCTGCGCAGCCCGCTGGCCTTGGGCGGCGTGCTCTTTGGCCTCGTGCCGGTGATCCTGCTCAACATGGCGGCCGACGCTCGCGCCCGGCGGGTCTCCGAGCAGCTCCCCGAGGCCCTCGACCTCATCAGCCGCTCGCTGCAGGCCGGGCATGGCCTCGCCGATGCGATGCGCCTGTGCGCCGAAGAGATGCAGGCGCCGCTCTCTGTGGAGTTCGCGCGCATCTACGAAGAGCACAACCTGGGCCGTGACTTTCGCGAGTGCCTCCAGAACCTCTCCAAGCGCAACGCCCGCAACTTCGATCTCAAGCTCTTTGTCAGCTCGGTGTTGCTGCAGCGCGACACGGGCGGCAACCTGATCGAGATCCTCAACAACATCTCGCAAACGGTGCGCGATCGCTTCGTCTTTGAGGCCAAGGTCTCGGCCTTGACCTCTGAGGCGCGCATCTCGGCGATCATCCTCTGCGCGCTGCCCTTCATCCTGCTGCTGCTGATCATGTTCATGCGGCCGGGCTACCACGCGCCGATGGTCGAGGATCCGCTGGGGGTCAAGATCAGCTTTGGGGCGATCGGGCTCTTCTCCACCGGCATCTTTGTGATGGTGCGCATGACCAAGGTGGACGTCTGATCATGGCCGAGCAGCTCCAAATCCTGACGATGGTGGTGACGGGGGCGGCCTTCCTGTCGGTGGCGGGCGTGGTCTTCGCGATCCGCGGCTACCTGAACCCCGAGCGCACCGCCCGCGACCGCGTGGCCGATCTGACGGGCTCCCGCAAGGACGTCGACTCGCTCATCTCGGTGGACAAGGGGGGCTCCTCGTTGGGCTCCAACATCGCCGCGCTGGCGCGCCCCTCCGATGAAGAAGAGGCCGATCTGGTGCGCCGGCGGCTGGTGCAGGCCGGCTTTCGCGCCCGCGGAGCGATGGATGTGTACAACGCCGTGCGCGTGGTGCTGGCCATCGGCCTGCCCGCCATCGTGTACTTCTTGCTGCCCGAGATGCAGCAGCTCATCTACACGCTCTTCTTCGTGATGCTGGCGGCGGCTGCGGGCTACTTCGGGCCTGAGGTCTACCTCAACACCGTGCTGGCCGCCCGGCGCGAGGCCCTGATGCGGCCCTTCCCCGACGCCCTCGATCTGCTGGTGAGCAGCGTGGAGGCGGGTCTTGGCCTCGACGCCGCCCTGCGCCGCATCGCCGTGGAGATGGAGGCCCCGGCCCCCGAGCTGGCGCGCGAGCTGCAGCTCGTGAACCACGAGGTCGCCGCGGGTATGCCGCGCATCGAGGCCCTGCGCCGCCTCGACGCTCGCACCGGGCTGCCCGAAGTCAACTCGCTGGTCAACGTGCTGCTGCAGGCCGAGCGCTTTGGCACCTCGGTGGCCCGCTCGCTGCGCGCCCACGCCGAGATCGTGCGCAAGAAGCGCATGTTGGCGGCAGAAGAGGCGGCGGCGCGCATCTCGCCCAAGCTCACGGTGGTGATGATCCTCTTCATCATGCCGGTCATCATGCTCGTGCTGATCGGGCCGGCCGGCATCAACCTCTACCGCAACCTGCTGCCGATCTTCGAACGATGAGGGCGCTGCTCCTCCTGCTGCTTGGGGCCTGCGCGGGGCGTCAGGTGGGCCGTGGTGAGGTGGCCGAGCCGCCGGTTTGGGACACGCCCGAGGGCCGCGACAGCGCGCGGATGCAGCTCATCGGCACGATGATCTCCACCAACCGGCCCGACGAGGCCCTCTCCCTGGTGGCCCAGATGCGGGCCGAGGGCATCAGCGGGGCCCAAATCGACGTTCTGCACGCCCGGGCCCTGCGCGACGTGGGCCTGGTCGACGATGCCCAGACGCTGCTGGTGGCGGTGGTCAAGCGCCACCCCCGCGACGCCGACGCCCACAACCAGCTTGGCATCCTTTATGTAGACCGTCGCGACATCGGCGCGGCCCTGCCCCATCTGGAGCGGGCCGTGCGCCTCGATCCGCGCAGCGCCGACTACCAGAACAACCTCGGCTTCGCGCTGATGGCGGCGGGGCGGCCCAAAGAAGCCGTAGCCCCCCTGCGCCGCTCGTTGGCGATCGACAGCACCCGTGAACAGACGCGCAACAACCTCGGCTTTGCGCTGATGGGGGCGGGCCTCGACGATGAGGCCTGGCGCGTCTTTCGGGCCACCCGCAGCGAAGCGGAGGCCCGGTACCACTTTGGCTATGCCTACGAGATGCGCGGCGAGCCCCTCGCAGCGCGCCGGCAGTATGAGGCGGCGATCAAGGCCGACGCCCGCTTCACTGCCGCCGTCCGCGCGCTGGCGCGGCTGACCACGCCCAACCCCCCTGTGGAGCTCCACCCATGAACCGTCTCGTCCTCACGGCCCTGCTGGGCGCCACCGCCTGCAACGCGAAGACCCACCTCCAGTACGATCATGGCCGCGCCTACATGGCCTCGATGAGCACCCAGGCCGATCTCTCGCGCCCGAGCGTGAGCGCCAAGACCTACCCGCTCACAGGGGTCGAGGGCCTCGCCCTGCGCGCCGAGGTGGCCAAGCAGACCACCGACTCCGAGTCCGGCGTGGCCGAGGCCACCAAGACCTTCCAGATCAAGTAGCCCGCTCCGCCGAGGCCCCTCATGCGTCTGCCCCAGGGCTCCGCCAGCTCGATGTTGTCTCTGGCGGCCGGGGGCATCGTCGCGGCGGTGATCGCGACGGCCTGGATGCCGATGCTGCAGAGCTCCGGCGCCCGGGAGATCCAGGCCCAGGGCGAGCGCCTCACCCTGGTGGCCCGCCTCGCCCGCGATGGGCTCGGGCTGAACATCCCCGGGGTGGACCCCTCCCTCTCCACCCCCGCTGCGCGCGCGCCCGTCGAGGCGGCCTTGGCGCGCACCCGGGAGCTGGCCCAACTCGACCGGGCCCTGCTGGTCTCGCCGACGGGCGATCTGCTCGCCTCGGCGCCGAGCAGCCACCCCAGCCACTATGGCACCCCCCTGGGCGACCGCGTGCAGATCGGCTGCGATCTGGGCCTCGTGGCCTCTGCCGGCGAGCAGTTCATCCTCGATCCCTCCGATCCCAGCGGGCTCGCCAGCCAGTCTGGGTGCGTGGCGGTCACGGATGGCGGAGGCCAGCTCATCGGCGTGGTCGTGGCGATGGCCACCGCCGACTATCTGCAGGCCATCGAGCGCGACCGCACGCGCACCACCGCGTTGCTGCTCGGGCTTGGCGCCCTGGCCGGCCTCGTGGTCATCTTCGGCGTGCGCTGGCTGCTGTCGCCCGTCCATGAGATCAGCGAGTACGCCGCCAGCATCGCCAGCGGCACCCGCGGCGTGCGCGTGGAGCCGCGCGGGCCCGAGGAGATCGCCCAACTCGCCCGCGCGGTCAATGCCCTCGCCTCCAACTTCGAGGCCCGCGAGGACGAGATCAAGAGCCGGATGGCGGTGGTGACCAAGCTCTCCTCGATGGTGGCCCATGAGGTGCGCAACCCCTTGCAGAGCCTCTCGCTGCTCACCACCCTGGCCCGCACCGAGAGCAACCCCGAGGTGCGCACCAACCTGCTTCTCAAGGTCGAAGAGGAGATCCACGTCCTCGAAGATGTCGTGCAGCGCTTCCTCCGCGGCAGCGGCCCCTTGCAGATCTCCCGCGACGCCACCGATCTGGTGGAGGTGATCTCCCGGGCCGCCGCGGTGGCCGAGCCCGAGGCCCGCAAGCGCAAGGTCTCGCTGCTGATCCAGGCCCCCGGCCGGCTCGAGGCCCACGTCGACGGCTCGCTGCTGCGGCGCGCCCTGGAGAACCTCGTGCTCAACGCCATCGAGTTCGCCGGCAAGACCCGCGGCGGGCAGGTGACGATGAGCCTGCTGCCGGGCGGCCGGCAGATCCTCCTGCTCGTCGATGACGACGGCCCTGGCGTGCCCGCCCACCTGCGCGAGCGCATCTTTCAGCCCTACTACTCGAGCAAGTCCGGCGGCACTGGGCTCGGCCTCGCGCTGTGCAAGGAGGTCATCGAGGCCCACGGCGGCACCCTGCGCTGCGAGGACTCGCCGCTCGGCGGCGCCCGCTTTACCGCCACCATCCCGATCGTCGCCGAGGAGCGCACCCCATGAGCGAAGCCGCCACCCTGCGGGTGCTGGTGGTCGATGACAACCGCAGCGCCGCCGACGCTGTGGCCCTGCTGCTCGGCCGCGAAGGGCACACGGTCGAGGTCTTTCACGACGGCCAGAGCGCCATCCACCGCCTCGCCGTGCAGCGCTTCGACATGGTGCTGACCGACCTGCGCATGGAGCCGGTCGACGGCCTCGCCGTGGTGCGCGCCGCCCGGGCCCAGACCCCGCCGGTGGAGGCGATCGTCTTCACCGCCTTCGGCTCGGTGGAGACCGCCGTAGAGGCCATGCGGCTCGGCGCCGCCGACTTCCTCACCAAGCCCGTCACCGCCGACCAGCTCTTGAAGCGGGTGCGCAACTACCGCAAGGTGCCGATCGAGCAGGGCAGCATCATCGGGCAGAGCGCCGCCACGCAGCTCTTGCGCGATCAGCTTGTGCAGGTCTCGCGGGTGCGCAGCACCGTGCTCATCCAGGGCGAGACGGGCACCGGCAAGCGCCATGTGGCCCGCTGCCTGCACCAGCTCGGCCGCGACGCGAGCCTGCCGATCGTGGTGGCGCGGCCCTACGAGGCGGTGCCCACCGCCCAACTCCACGCCGCCGGCATGCTGCTGATCCCCACCGTCGACGAGTGGAGCCCCGAGGCGATGGTGGGCCTGCTCCAGCAGCTGGAGACCCTGGAGGCCGGCCAGCCGCCGCGGGTCGTCGCCACCGCCACCCCCGCCATCGATGTGCGCGCCGCCCGCGGCGAGGTGCCGCCCGAGCTGTACTTTCGGCTTGCGGTGCTGGTGATCCGCGTGAGCCCGATCCGCGAGCGCCCCGACGACATCGCCCCGCTGCTGCTGCACTTCCTCGACACCAACGCCGCCGCCTTCGGCAAGGAGCCGCCGCGCCCCTCGCTCTTGCAGCTTGAGCAGCTCGCCCGACACGGCTGGCCCGGCAACATCCGCGAGCTGGCCAACCTCGCCGAGCGGGCCGTGGTGCTGGGCCGCGGGGCCTTTGACATGTCGATCAAGCCGGCCGCCCCAAGCCCGATGGCCCCCCACCTCGCCGAGGGCTTCAACCTCACCGAGCACCTGGAGCAGATCGAGCGCGAGCTGCTGGTGCGGGCCATCGACCAGACCCAGGGCGACCGCCCCAACATCGGCCGGCTGCTGGGCTTGGAGCGCAACACCCTGCGCTACAAGCTCAACAAGTACGGCCTGCTCGACCGGACCTGAGGCGGCATGGAGCCCGCACCCCTCGGCGCCGACGAGGCCCGCACCGCCACCCGACGCGCGGTCTGGAGCATCCTGCTGCTGCTCGGCGCGATCCTGCTCGTGACCGTGGCGCTCTCCCAAACCGAGCTGGGTGCGGCCACCGTCGCCGATCTGCGCGCCCGGGCGCACCCATTAGGCCTGCTCGGCGCCTTTGGGCTCATCAGCCTCGCTTTTGTCTGCATGGCGATGCGCTGGCGGAGCCTGCTGCCGGCCGCCCGTGGCGCCCCCGTCCTGTCGGTGTCGGCGATCCTCTGCGCGGGCCTCCTGCTCAACTACGCGCTGCCGGGGCCCGTCGGCGAGGTGGCGGCGGCCTGGTTCCTGGCGCGGCGCCAGAACATCCCCGTCGCCGATGCGCTGGCCGCCGGCATCACCGGGCGGGTGATCGGGCTGTGTACGGCGGCGGTGGCGGCCTTGGGGGTCTGGCTGCTCACCGATCTGCCGGTGCCGCCTGCCCTCGACGAGGCGGTGACCCTCGCCGCGCTGATCACCGGCGGCGGCGGGCTGGGCCTCGCCCTCTTCGCCGCGCGGCCGGCCCCTTTCCTTGCGGTGGCAGCGGTGGTGTTGCGGCCGGTGCGTCGCCTGCCGCGGGCCGCCCGCCTCGCCGATGGCCTGGAGCGCGGCCTCGGCGCCGTGGCCACCGCCTTTGGCCAGACCGCCCAGGCCGGCTGGGGCGCCTGGCTGCGGGCGATCGGCTGGTCGGTGGCCGGGCACAGCTGCGTGGTGGCCGGGATCTGCGCCGGTGCGGCCAGCGTCGACGCCGCCGCGCATCTGGGCGGCGCCATCTTCGCCTACGCCGCCAGCACCGCCGCGGTGGTGGTGCTCTTCGCGATCCCCGGCTCGCAGGTGGCCTGGGATGGCCTGTTTACGGGCCTTCTGGTCGCCACCGCCGGCCTCGCCCTGCCCGACGCCCTGGTGGTGGGCCTGCTGGTGCGCGTTCAGCAACTGTTCTTCATGCTGCTCGGTGGCGTCACCGTCTTTGTGCTGCTGCGGCCGCCGGGTACGGGCACCTCGCGCCTTTCACCGTGAAGAGAGTGCCTTTCTTGGGCGGATTCAGATAGGGGGCCAGGGAGCCTGGGGTTCCCGATGTAGCGGGTACATCCGGCCTTCACCTGAGGATGGCACATGACGCGGTCTCCCACCCAACCCCGCCTTGTTCGCGCGCGCCGTCGGGGCAACTATGCCCTGCTCACGGCGCTCAGCTCCTCGGTCTTCCTCGGCTTTGGCGCCCTCGCCCTCGACTCGGCCTACATCCGCGTAGCGGACTTGCAGGCGCAGGCCGCCGCCGACGCGGGCGCGCACGCCGCGCTGGTGCGCCTGCGGGTCACCGGCGACATTGAGCTGGCCCGCGACGCCGCGGTGGCGGTGATCAACGCCAACACCATCCTCGGCAAGTCCGCCGAGGTCGACGCGGCCGCGGACATCACCTTTGGCGAGTGGGACTTCGCCAGCGATACCTTCGATGGCACCAGCACCGTCGTCAACGCCGTCGAGGTCACCGTGCGCAAGACGGCCTCCTCGGCCAACGGCTCGATCGACCTGCTGATGATGAAGATGTTCGGCGACGCCACCGCCGAGGCCGCGGCCCGCGATCGGGCGATCGGCGCCCTGCGCTTTCGCGAGATCATGATCGCCCAGGACGTCACGGGCTCCTTCCGCGACGAGATCGGCGACGCCCGCGACGCCAACCTGCTCTTCCTCGACTACCTCTACGAGAACCCCAACCCCAACGACAAGATCGGCATGGCCACCTTCGTCGGCGGCGGTGAGGCCTGGACCGAGCTGCAGCTGCTCTCCGACAACTACGCGACGATCCGCAGCCAGTGGGAGACCCTGGACTGGTGCAACCGCAACTACTCGCCGTGGACCAGCTACCCGGTGCCGACCTACCACAACGCGCCGCAGATGATGAACTGCAACGTGGGGGCCTCGCCCGCCTCGCCCAAGAGTGACTCAGGCACCCACCAAGGCAAGGGCATCGACTCCGCCTTGGATGAGCTGCTGGGCGGCGCCGCCGATCCCGAGGCGCTCAAGACCATCGTGCTCGTCTCCGACGGCAAGCCGGAGTGTGTGCCCTCCTCCACCTCCTGCAACGCCTCCCGGGCCCTCCAAGGGCGGCTCAGCGCCGATGATGCCGAAGACAACGGCGTCTCCATCTTCTCGGTCTCCTACAACAACCCCTACAACGCCTCGCAGTCGGCCTACATGGAGAGCCTGATCCGCGGGTACGGCGCCTTCTACGAGACCCTCGATTCGGCCGACCTGCCGGGGATCCTCTACGAGATCGCCCAGGCCGTGCCCGTGGCGCTGGTGAAGTGATGCGCGCTCGCTCTGGTCGTCGAGGCAGCAACGCGATCGAATTCGCGATGCTGTTTCCGCTCTTCCTGGCCATCGCCTCGGTGATCATGGAGTACGGGCTCTACTTCTACGCCCACACCAACATGATCTCCGCCGTGCGCGGCGGCTGCCGGCAGGGTTCGGTGGTGGGCATGGCCGAGTCGCCCGGCCCGGCCGACACCGCGGTGGCCGGCATGACCGGCAACATGGGTGTGTTTGAGGCCTTCAACGTAGACTGCACCGATCCGGGCGACCCCCGCTGCATGGTCACGGCTGAGATCAGCGGGGCCAGCCCCGAGGCGGAGCTCACCTGCACCGCCGAGGTGGCCTGGACCGGCGTCACCGGCGTGGTGCCCGTGCCGGGCACGGTGCGGGTCAGCATGGTGCAGGTCTTGGAGATCCAGCAATGAGCCGCACCCCCAACCGCCGCGGCTCGGCCGCCGTGGAGTTCGCCTTCACCGCGCCGATCCTGCTCTTCATGGCCTCGATTGTGGTGGACTACGGCTGGTTCATGAACCGCCAGGCCACGCTGATTCAGGCGGTGCGTCAGGGCACCCGCGTGGCCTCGCGCGTAAAGCAGATGGACGGGCCGGCCACCGAGGCGGTCACCGCCACGACGTCGGCCCTCGCCCAGTATGGGATCCCCTGCGATGTGGCGGCCTGTGAGGTCTCGGCCACCCTCGATGTCGCCGGCGACATGCTGCTGGTGGTGGTGGATGTGCAGCTCGACTACCAGCCGATCATCGGCCTCGTCCCCATCCCCGACGCCCAGGCCTACCGCTTCTCGATGGCCCTGGACGATCAGGGCCTGATCGAAGGGTGAGCCCGTCGCCCTCCGATCTGCCTTGGGCGTGTGGAGAGACAGAGAGGCGGATAGAGCGGAGCGCAGGGTCGGCGGCTCGGGCGTGGATCACGCGGAACGTCGGCCCGGTTGTGCGGGTCCTGCGGTCATGACCCTGTGGAGGATGTGAGATGAGGCTGCTGTTCGTGCTGCTGTTCGCTGCCTGTGGAGACAAGACGCCCCCTGCGCCGGCCGCCGCGCCGGTGGAGGCCGCGGCCGCCCCGGTGGAGGCCGCCCCTGAGGCCCCGCCCGAGCCCCCGCCGCCGCCGCCCGAGGTGATCAACGCCAGCCTCAACGTGACGATCACCTACGCCAACGGCACGTCAAAGACGGGCAAGGTCAAGCGCATCGAGCGCAGCGACGACCTCTTCGGCGAGAAGGGCGAGTGGCACACCGACGCCAAGAAGCTGACGATGAACGGCGACGCCGGCTCGGCCAGCAAGGACTTCGCCTGGACCGACGTGAAGGGGATCACCATCGTGCCGGGCAAGATCCCCGCCGAGATCGACTGCACCTACGAGTCCGACTACCAGCCCTGGATGTACGACTGCACCTTGAAGACCACGGCCACCGCCGTCCTCAAGGACAACTCCAAGTGGGTGGTGGGCACCCGCAACAAGTGGAAGATGACCTTCGAGGACAACGAGTCCGTCGAGTTCTGGCTCTTCAAGCACCCCGCCCGTGAGCAGGACGAGAAGGTGGTCGACCTCGACACCCGGGATGCCGAGAACCTCGCCCTCTACACCAAGCTCCAGAACCGCCTCCGCGAGGAGGTGAAGGGCAACCTGGTGGTCAAGGTGACGGTGAACGGAGGCTGAGCCGCTGGGCCAGGGCCCGCGCGATGATCTCGACGATCTCGACGTGGGCCCGCCCGAAGATGGCGCCGCGGGGCGGGTTCATCAGCTCGATCGCCCCGTAGGAGTGCACATCGTCGTGCACCGCCACGCACAGCGTCGCCCGGGTCTGGGTGCCCATCGTGCGGTCGACCTCGGCGTAAAACCGCGGATCGCGGGCCGGGCTCACCACCACGAGGTTGAGCCGGCGATCGGCGCAAAAGCCGGCGAGGCCCACCAGCCCGTGCAGGCGCGCCCCCAGCAGCTTGTGGGCCATCGGGCCTGCGGTGCTGACGTAGCGCAGGCCGCCATCCTCCTCGATGCGCAGGGCGGCTGCGGCCTCGGCCGGCACGCGGGCCAGGGCGAGGCGCAGGGCTGCTTCCCAGGCCAGCACGTCGGAGGGCGCGCCGCTCAGGTCTTCGATGATCGAGGCGATGCCGGCCGAGATGATGAGCTCAGAGCCATCGACGAGCCCGGCGTCGGTGTCGACGTCTTCGTCATCCTCGGCGTCGTCTTCTTCTGCCTCGTCGACCTCGTCGGCCTCGGTGCGATCGCCTTCGCCGCTGAGCAGGCTGAAGCCCTCTTCGCCTTCGGCGAAGGCGTTGTCGTCGTCATCGTCGGCCGGCAGGATCATCTCGCTGTCGAGCTCGCGCGGGGCCACCACCAGCGACTCGCTGTGCAGCATCGGCTGCACCACAAAGCCCTCGCCGGTCCGGGCGTCGCGGGCGATCACGGTGCCATTGGGCAGCACCTCGCAGGCGAGGCGGTTGATCGCGCCCACGAGGCCCAGGCGATCGAGCCCCACGCCCAACGCCGCCAGCCAGTTGGCGGCCTCAATGGGGGTGCCGGGGTTGCCCTGGGCGCTGACCAGAAAGCGAGACAACGGTAGCTCTTCCTCCGCCGCGGCCGGGAACTAACCCGGGGGAGCCTGGGGATGCCCCTTCCACAGACATTCATCGCAGAATCGTGGTGACTTTCCGCCGCCGGACCCCGCTGCACAGAAGCGTTAAGCCGCGCCGATGTCCACCGCCCCTGATGATCTGCTGCTTCGCTTTCGCCGCTGGGTGATCGGCGCCATCGCCATCGGCGCGCTGGTCTACCTCGTCGGCTCGGTCTGGGCCGGCTTTGCGCAGGTCCAGGCCGCCTTGATGCGCTTCTCCTGGGGCTGGGCGCTGCCGGTCGTGCTGCTCACCTTGGTGAACTACGGCCTTCGCTTTGTGAAGTGGCACTACCTGCTGCTGCGCCTCGGCGTGAAGATGGATGTGCGGGAGAACCTCACCAACTTCATCGCCGGCCTCGCGATGGTGATCTCGCCCGGCAAGGCCGGAGAGCTGCTCAAGCCCTATGTGGTGCGGGCCCGCACCGGCGCCCCGATGGCCCAGACCATCCCGGCCTTGGTGGTGGAGCGGCTGACCGACGGCATCGCGATGTTGATCCTCGCGGGCATCTCGGTCACCACCTACGCCGCCGACAAGGTCGCCTGGATCGCCGTTCCCGCCGCCTTGATCGCCTTTGGCTACGCAGCGCTGGCCATCCAGCCCCTCGGCCAGGCGCTCATCGCCATCGCCGGCCGCCTGCCCGGCCTGCGCAAGGTCGCGCCCAAGCTCTCCGAGATGTACGGTGCCATGCGCATCTGCGCCGCGCCGGCCCCGCTCCTGATCACCTTGCTGCTCTCGGTGGTGGCCTGGTTCGCCGAGTGTGTGGGCTTCATGCTGGTCTTCCGCGGCATGGAGGTCGACGCGCCGCTGGACGTCTGCGTCTTCCTCTACGCCTTCGCCACGGTGGCCGGCGCCGCGATGCCCGGCGGGCTCGGCGTCTCCGAGGGGGCCCTGGCCGGCGGGGCCGTCACCTTCCTGCACATCGACGAGGGCTCGGCGGTGGCCGCCTCGCTCATCACCCGCTGCGCCACCCTGTGGATCGGCGTGGCGATGGGCGCCTTCGCCCTCTTCCGGGTGAGCGCCCTGCTCGGCGGCCCGATCGCGCTCAAGCCCGAGGGCCAGGAGCCGGCATGAGCCGCACCGCCCGTCTGCTCGACGCCTGGGGGCGCGGCCTCTTTGCCCACCGCGGCCTCTGCAGCGCGGCGGTGCTGCTGGTCTCGGCGCTGCTGATCGGCCTCGCCGGCTACCGGGTGCAGCGCTTTGGCGTGCCGGTGGACTTCACGCCCCAGTCGCTCTTCATCGACGAGGGCGAGGCGGTCGACGATCTGCGCCGGGTACAGAGCACCTTCGGCCGCGACGACAACGACCTGCTGCTGCTCGTCGAGGGCCCCCTGGCCAGCGAGGCCGGCGCCGCCTACCTGCGCGCCCTGCACAGCCGCATGGCCGCCGATCCCGACGTAGAGCGGGTCGACAGCCTGGTGAACGCGCCCTTGCTGCGCAGCGAGGGCCCCGGCCAGATCGAGATCATCCCCGCCCTCGACCTGGGCAGCCCCGCGGAGTCCGTGGTGGCCGCCACCGCCGACCCCAGCATCACGCCCCTCCTGCTCTCCCCCGAGGGCGATCTCACCGTGGTTCGCGCCCGGGTGCGCCGCGAGATGGTGGAGGTCGCAGACCTGGGCCCCGCCGTGGACCGCCTCGTCGCCGCTGCCCGCGCCGAGCCGGTGCCCAGCGGCTTTTCGCTGCAGCCCACCGGCATCCCCTATGTGCGCACCGAGGTCGTCGGGCTGATGCTCAAGGAGGAGCTGACCTTCATCCCCGTGGTGATCGTCATGTTCGCGGTGTCGATCTGCCTGCTCTTTCGGGCCGTGCGCCTTGCCCTGGTGCCGCTCATCGGCGTGCTCATCGCGGATCTCTGGGCGGTCTGCGCCCTGGTTTCGGCCGGCGCCCAACTCACCATGCTGAGCATCCTGGTGCCCACGCTCGTTCTGGTGGTGGGCGTGGCCGACGGCATCCACATGTGCTGGCGATACCGCGAAGAGCTGGCCCACGACAACCAGCCCCAGGCCGCGCTCGGACGCACCTTGGGCGGGCTTGGCGTGGCCTGCCTGCTCAACAGCTTCACCACCGCCGCCGGCTTTGGCGCCCTGATGGTCGCCCGCACCCGGGTGCTTCAGGATTTCGGTCTCCACTGCGGCGTCGCGGTCTTGATCTGCGGCGTGGCGGTGATGGTGGTCACCCCGCTTCTCCTCGCCTGGCTGCCCACGCGGTGGGTGGGGCCCCCCGCCGCCGTCAGCCATGGCAGCACGGTGCAGTTCTTTGGCTGGCTCGACCGCTTCCTGGCCGCCCGCCCGCGCCAGATCCTCGTCGGCGGCCTCGCCATCACCGGCCTCGCCGGGCTGATGGCCGCCCAGGTGGAGGCCGACAGCCACATCCTGGAGATGTACCAGCCCGGCAGCCCCACCTACACCGCCATCCGCGCCGCCGATGAGCGGCTCGGCGGCGTCATTCCCATCCAGATCGAGGTGAGCGGCCCGCCCGGCTCGATGGACGATCCCGACACCCTGCGCCGGATGGCCTCCCTCGAAGAGGCCGTCTCCGCCGAGGCCGCCGTCGGCTGGCATGGCTCCTGGCCCGGCCTCGTCGCCCGCCTGCACGGCGCCCTCTCCGGCAGCCCCGGCCTGCCGCCGAGCCGCGAGGCCCTGGCCCAGGAGCTGCTGCTCACCGAGCTCGGCGAGCCCGGCGCCCTGTCGGAGCTGGTGAACGAGGACCACAGCAAGGCCCGCATCCTGGCCACCGTCACCGATGTCGGTGGGCGGGAGATCCTGCCGATGACCGCCCGCTTGGAGGCCGCGGCCGACGCGCGCTTCGCCGGCTCCGACCTCGACGTCACCGTCACCGGCGACGGCATCCTGGCCGCGGTGGGCATCGATCGCCTGATCGTCGATCTGCGCTCCAGCGTGGGGCTCGTCTCCATCGTGATCTTCGGCGTGATGTGGCTGATGCTCGGCAGCGCCCGGCTCGCCGCCATCGCCTTTTTGCCCAATGTGCTGCCGCTGGTCTTCACCCAGGCCACCCTCTACCTGATGGGCGAGCCGCTCCAGGCCAGCAACATCATCTGCTTCACCGTCAGCCTCGGCCTCGCCGTCGACGACACCATCCACTTCATCGCGCACTACTCCCACGAGCGGGCCGCCGGCCGCAGCATCGACGAGGCCCTGCGTGGCACCCTGCAGTCCACCGGCGCGGCGATGGTGATCACCAGCGCCCTCTTCATCCTGGGCCTCGGCGTGCTGGCCTGGAGCGAGCTCACCCCCACGCGCTCCTTCGGCATCCTGGCCTCGGTGACGATGGTGGCGGCGCTCTTTGGCGACCTGCTGCTGCTCCCCTCGCTGATTCGCCTCCTGGGCGATGGCCATGCCTCGAAGGGCTCGCGCTGATCGGCCTTGTTGTGAGGTATGCTCGCCCCATGCGCACCTTGCTCCTGCCCCTCTTGCTCGTCGCCTGCTCCGACTACAACTTCAAGGAGAAGGTCGACCCCGCCGTACCCGGCGAGGACACCGCGACACCCCTGCCGCCCGGCAGCCCCGAGGTGGCGGTCGACCCGCTGGCCATCGACCGCGGCACCCTCTGCGGTAGCGCCCCGGCCGAGCCTTTCACGGTGACCCTCTCGAACAGCGGCGACGCCGACCTCACGATCAGCGCCCTCGACCTCGTGGGCGCGGGCTGGGCCCTCGACGCCTTCACGCTGCCGATCGTGATCTACCCCGGCGACTCCCAGGCCATCGGCCTTGTGAGCGAGGGAGGCGGCGAGGCCACCCTGCGCATCACCACCGACGACGCCGACGAGGGCCTGATCGAGGTGCCCCTGCGCGCCGTGGTCGACCTGCCGCCGACGGTGAGCCTGCTCACCCCCACCTCCGGCGAGATCCTGCCCGGCTCCACCGCCACCACCTTCACGGCCCAGATCAGCGATGACCTCGATCCGGTCGAGTCCCTGGTGGTGCAGTGGTCGTCCGACAAAGACGGCCTGCTGGGCTCAAACAGCCCCGACGCCAGCGGCCTCGCCAGCTTGTCCTGGGACGCCACCACCCGCAGCTCCGGCTCCCACCTGATCGGCGTCGACCTCGTCGACAGCTGCGGCCAGGCGGCCCACACCGAGGCGGCCATCTGCCAGGACGAGGGCTACACCGCCGACTCCCTCGATCTGACCACCTGGAACTTCGAGGGCACCGCCCGCTACGACAGCGCCAACAACTTCGTTGAGCTCACCCAGGCGCTGCCCACCCAGGCCGGCACGGCCTTTCAGACCGCCACAGCCGTGGGCGCCGACAACATCACCATCGACTTCTCCTTCTATGTGAGTGGCGGCAGCGGGGCCGACGGCATCTCGCTCACCGCCCTCGACACCACCCGCATGACCGGCTTCGTCGGCGAGTCCGGCGGCGGCATCGGCTACATGGGGCTCCCCGGCTGGAGCATCGAGGTCGACACCTGGTACAACCCCGAGTCGGGCGACCCCACCGCCGAAGACCACCTCTCCTTTCACTTCGACGGCTCGCTCTACAGCCCTTCGGCCTGGGCGGCCCTCCCCGAGATGGAGGATGGCGCCTGGCACACCATGTCGGTCTCGGTGCTCGCACCCCGCGTCACGATCTCGATCGACGGCGTGGTCTACATCGATCAGGACATCACGGGGACCTTCAACTTCCCCGCCTACGTCGGCTTCACCGCGGCCACCGGGGCGGCCACCAACTTCCACCTGATCGATGCGCTGGAAGTCACGAAGTACGTCTGCACCGACGGCTGAGCGGCGGCCTGCGGCCGGTCAGGGGCCCGGCGGCGGGGATGGGGTATCGAGGGGCCACAGCCTGGAGGCTCCATGAGCGCATACCCCTTCGCCCTCTCCTGGTCCGGCAGCACGGCCACCCGCAGCTTCACCCGCGACGCAGAGGCCCAGGCGCCCAACAAGCCGCCGATCCTGCTCTCGGCCGGCGACGCCGCGGTGGGTGACATCACCCGCTGGAACCCCGAAGATCTGCTTGGCGCCAGCCTCGCCATGTGCCACATGCTCACCTTTCTCGCACTGGCCGCCAAGGTGGGCCTCGACGTGCGGGCCTACGAAGAGGACGGTGAGGCCCGCCTCAGCACGGTGGACCGCGTGACGGCGGTGACCACCATCCGCCTCGCCCCCACCATCCGCCTCGGGCCCGGCGCCGACGTCGAAAAGGCGCACAGCATGTTCGAGAAGGCCCACAAATACTGCTACATCGCCAATAGCATCAAGGCCGACGTGGAAATGGCCCCCACCTTTGTGGTCGACGCCGCTTAGGCGCCGCGCCGGCCCACCTGCAAGGTGATGACCGCGCCGCCCTCGTTTCGGTGGGTGAGGTGGGCGCCGAGCTGGCGCACCAGGGCGCGGATCACCTGCATGCCCAGGGACTTGCGCTGGCGGCTCTCGAAGTCGGCCGGCAGGCCGGGCCCCTGGTCGGCGACGGTGACCGTGAAGCCCGCGTCAGCGCTCCGCACGGCCACCCGCAGGTGGCACTGGCCGTCGGGCGAGGCGCCGTGCTTGAGCGCGTTGGTGACGAGCTCGTTCAAGATGAGCCCGCAGGGGATGGCCTGCTCGACGGTGACTTCGACCGGATCGGCCTCCACCTGCACCTGGGCCGAGGCGCCGACCGAAGAGCGGAGCTGGCCCACGAGCTTCTCGGCGTAGCGGCCCAGGTCCACCTTGGACAGATCGGCGCCGCCATACAACATCTGGTGGATGAGCGCCATCGAGCGCACCCGCAGCACGCTGTCGGTCAGCGCCGCCCGGGTCTGGAGGCTCGCCTGGTCGGCCTGCATGCTGAGCAGGCTTGAGACGATCTGCAGGTTGTTCTTGACGCGGTGGTGCACCTCTTTGAGCAGCACCTCCCGGTCGGCCAGGGTGCGGGAGACGTCGGCCAGCGCCGCCTCGAGGGCCCGCTCGGCCTGACGGCGCGCCGTCACGTCGCGGATGGCCACCAGCACGCCGCGGCCCTCGGCCAGGGGCAGGGGAGCGAGGCGCACCTCACCTTCGAAGGGGCCATGCTCGGTCTGTACGCGCAGATCGAAGGGCTGGCCGGGCGGCTTCGGCAGGGCCGGCGTGGTGAGCAGGGAGGCGGCGGGCTCAAACAAGGTGGGCGGCGCCATCTCCCCGGGGCCCAACGCGGGCCACAGCGCGCGGGCCGGGCCGTTGATGCTCTGCACGCGCCCCCCCTCTTCGATCAGCACGAGGGCGTCGGGGGCGTGGTCGAAGAGGGTGCGAAACTGGGCCTCGCGGGTGAGGCGCGCCGCATCGGCGAGTCGCTCGCGGGTCACGTCTTCGAGCTGGCCGAGGAAGTAGGCCGGACGGGCCTGCTCGTCGTAGAGCGCGCTCACCGACAGCCGGCCCGTGAGCACGCTGCCATCGGAGCGGAGGTAGCGCTTCTCCACGACAAAAGAGAGGGCCTCGCCGGCCTTCATGCCGCCCTTGGGCTGCGCCTCGACCTCGTGGTCGTCGGGGTGGGTGATGTCGGGCACGGTCTTTTGCAGCAGCTCGGCGCGGCCGTAGCCCAGCATCGCGCACAGCGAGGCGTTGGCCTCCAGGATGCGCTCGTTCAGGCCCACCAGGGCCATGCCGATGGGCGCGTCCTCGAAGGCCCGCACCAGGAATTCATCCCGGTCGTAGGCCCCCGTACGGCGGCGCCCCAACTGCTGTTCGAGCATCGCCACCCGGGCTTCCAGGACCCGCACCCGCGCTTCGGCCTCGCCCGACATCGCTTGGTTCAGCCTTTGGGGGTGGCGGCGACCGCGGCGGTCTGCATCACGATGCGGCCGTCGCGGAAGGTCATCGTGTCGGAGCCCAGCAGGTAGGCGTTCTTCGGCGTCTCGGCGCGCCAGCTCAGGTAGGCGTGGTCGCCCGCCACCTGGCGGCTCAGCAGCTCAAAGGTGACGCCGGGCAGCGAGAACTCGGCCACCACCGCCTCGACCAGGGGCCGGATTTGGGCCGGCCCGCGCAGCACGCCCTGGGCGGTGAGGAAGATGGCCTCCTCGTCATACTCGGCCATCAGGGCGTCGATGTTGCCTGAGCCGAAGTTCTGGAGGTGGCGGTTGAGCAGCGCGTCGGTGTCCATGGGTCTGCCTGTGTTGAAGGTGCGGTTGTGATCGGCTGCCTGCGCGCGAAAGCTTAGGAGGCGCGCATGACGTGGATCGGTTTTTGCGCGTTGGGCGGGCCCTCGAAGCCTGAACCATCGCCCGCCCCGAAGAGAGGCGGCCGACGGCGTCGCGGTCGTCATCGTTTGCGCATCATACGCGCTCGGACGGCGAGGTAGCGCGCCTGCTGTTCCTCTTCTCCGGCGTTGCGGGGCGGCGGCAGGCCGGGCGGCGGCGGGACGGGGGGCGCAGGCGGTGGCGCGGACCGCACCGGCGCGGTCGGAGTCGGACGCGGCGGCGCCTTCGGCGGGCTCGGCGCCTTCGGCGGGCTCGGCGCCTTCGGCGGGCTCGGCGCCTTCGGCGGGCTCGGCGCCATCGGCCTTGGAGGCGAGGGGAGGGGGGCCAAGGCCGGCGCCGGCGCAGCGAGGAGGGCGCGGGCCAACGGGCAGTGCGGCGGCGGATCTTCGCCGCGCCGGTAGCGATCGAGCAGGGCCCGGCTGCGCTCGGCCAGGGCGCGGCGCAGCTCCCGGCGCGCCCCCTTGACCCGCTCGACCGTCATCTGGTCGTAGGCGGTGGTCTGGTGGCGCATCCAGGCGATCACCGCCGCCTCGGCCCGCCGCTCCACCGGGATGCGCTCGGTGCGGGCCACGGTGCCGCTGCCCACCGGCGTGGCGTGGGCCGTCACCTGCGCCGCGAGCTGCTGGGCCAGCGCGGCGTGACGAGGGTTGAAGGCGAGGAAGTCCAGCACCTCGCCCTCGAATTCGTCGACATACTCGGCCTGGGCCTCGGCCCGGCGCCTTCGGCTGGCGTCGAGCTTGCGCTGGTGCGCCGGATCGGCCCGTTGGGCCTCCACCGCCAGCCGGGCTGCGGCGATGTGGGCCGCCGGAGCCCACAGACCGCGGGAGAAGACCTTGCGGCCGCGCTTCTCCTCGACCTTCCAGACCGGCCCCATCGCGCTGGTGGCCCGGGTGAGGGCCGCGTCGCCCGGGGCTAAGAGCTCCCACCCGGCGGGGACCTCGATGAGCAGCCCATCCTCACCGCGAACGGTGCGGGGCCGAAGCCCCGGTCGCAGGCCGGTGCGCGTCTCTTCCATCGATGATCCCCCAGGGCGGAGCTGATCCCCTACTTCACCGAGAGCAGCTCCACCTCAAAGATGAGCGTGCTCTTCGGCGGGATCACCGGCGGGTAGCCGCGGTCGCCGTAGCCCATCTCCGGCGGGATCGTCAGCTTGCGCAGCTCGCCCACCTTCATGCCCGCCACGCCCTGATCCCAGCCGGCGATCACCATGCCCGCGCCAAGGCGGAAGGTGAAGCCCTGGCCGCGGCTGCGGGAGCTGTCGAAGGTGCTGCCACTTGTGAGCGTGCCGACGTAGTGCACGGTGACGCTCTTTCCGGCGATCGCCTCGGCGCCATCGCCGGGGCGGAGGGTCTCGATCAACAGGGGCATGGCCAGGCTCCAGGAGAGGGTGCCCGCCGGCTTACCCAGGCGTCTGCGGCCAGTCCACCCCAGCACCACAGCGATGCCGCTCCGTCTGCGCTATGAAGAACGTATTCGTTCGGGAGTCGCCGTGCTCAATCGCCGAAGCCTGCTCCAGGCCCTCGCCTCGCTGCCCCTCGTCTCGGTCGGCTGCGCGGAGGTGCACGGTCAAGGGGCCCCCATTCGGGTGGGCGTGCTGCACGCGCTCAGCGGCAGCCTCCTCGCCACGGCCCGCCTCCACGGCGCCGACGAGCGGCGCTACCTCGAGTGGCTCCTCCGCGAGCTGGCCCGACGAGAGTGGTCTCCCGAGGCCGCCGCCCGGCTCCTCCCCGAGGCCTGGTTGGCCGCGCAGGAGAAGAAGGCGGAGGAAGGTGCCAGCGTCGAGGTGTGAGGGGCGCGGGTCCATGCGCTCCCGTCACCTGCGGATGGGGGTCGTGCGGCTGGGGTTCCGCCGGAGCTTACGTCGCGTGCCGACCGCCGGGCGCCAACATGGTCGACCTGATGAACTACTCGGACGACGGCGATCTGTTCCGCGAGTGGGCCCGCGCGGTGTGCTACGGCCGCTTCGAGGGGGTCCGTCAGCGCCCGTGGAGCGCGGCGATCGTCTTCAAGCGGGCCCGCGGGCAGGGGCGGATCCGCGGGTACCACGGGCTCGACCCGTTCCTCGCGCGCTTCGGCCGGACCGTCGCGCGGCTGGACCTGCTGCCGCCCGGCGCGCACCGCCGCGACTGGAAGCAGACCTTCCTGTCGGACGGCAACCTTGTGGTGCGCACGCCGTACGCCGCAGAGACGCTGCGCATCGCGCGGATCGCGGCCTCGGAGATCGGCGTGGTCGCGGGGTGAGGCGCGTGACTCAGCGCAGCGTGAGCAGTCGGCGCAGCAGCCCGATGAAGCCCGCGGCGTCCGGCTTCATCGTGCGCACGTAGGCGTCGCGGAAGCTGAGGAGCGTTTCCGCGTCGACCCCCTCCATCGAGTCGGTACGGAGGGAGTTGAGGAGCCACTCCTCCATGGAGCGCTCCTCGACCGTGAGATCGAAGAGGACCTCCAACGCGATGGCCCGGCGGTCGTCGGCGACGCGCAGCAGGAGCCGCTCGACGGCGTCGTGGGGCCCCTCGATGGCCTGGATCAGCGTCCCGCGGTCGTAGACCAGCACGCCGGTGATGCCGTCGCGCTTGTTGTTCGCGACGGAGCGGCGGCCGATGTCGGCGAGGTCGGCGTCGACGTCGTGCCCCGCATAGCGCGACGTGTAGGCCACCAGACGGAGCGGCAGCGCGGTCATCGCTTCCCCTCCGCGCGCGCGCGCGCCAGCGTGACGAGGCTGTCCACGACGGGGTCGTCGGCGTGGGCGATCGACAGGAGGCGATCGGGGAGCGCCGACCAGCGGCCGGCGGCCGCGTCGGCGGTGAGCTCTTCGAGCAGGGCGGCGCTCGTGCGGCACGCCGCGACGCGACTCGGCTCCAGCGCGGCGAAGGCCTCGTGAAGGGTGCGATCTGTCAGGTCGCCGCGGATGGCGTGTCGGAGCAGGGGCCGGGTGTCCGCACGCAGGGCGGCCGGGAGCGCGTCGATCACCTCCTGCGTCACGACGATGTCGCAGTCGAGCCACCGGGCCATCTCCTGCAGGCGCGCCGCGAGGTTCACGACGGGGGACACGACGCTGATGTCGAGCCGGTCCGGATGGCCCACCGCGCCTACGACGACGTCGCCCGTGTGCATGCCGATGCCGATGCGGAGCGGCTCCTCGCCCGCGGTCATCGGGAGCGCGCGCGCGCGGCGCTGCATCTCCAGCGCGGCGCGGAGGGCGTTCTCCGGCGCCTGCGGAAACAGCACCAGCATCCCGTCGCCGAGGTACTTGTCGATGACGCCGCCGTGCTGCGCGACGACATCTCCGAGGGAGGTGAAGAGCAGGTTCAGTGAACGGAAGGCGGCGTTCCCGCCGACGCGCGCCGTGCGCGCCGTGAAGCCGCGCACGTCGACGAAGCACACGGTCATGTCGTGCGTGGCGTTGTCACCGGGACGGATCGCGCGGAGGTCGCCGGCGCCCACGAGATCGCTGAGCGCTCCGGGCACGAAGCGCTCCATCGCGCGCACCCAGACGCGCTGCGTGTCCCAGAGCCGACAGTTACGCATCGCCAGCGAGGCCGAGTGGCAGAAGAGCTGCACCACCTCGCGGTCGAACGCGGTGAGTCCGGGCGCCTCGATGACGAGCACCGGGCGCACTGGCACGTCGAGGTCGAACGCGTAGACGATCCGTTCGCCGTCGGTCTCGGCCTTTCCGGGCTCGACGGCGTCGATCACGGCGTGCACGTCGTCCCGCAGGATCGCCTGACGCAGCGGAACACCGTGCATCCCCGCGTAGTCGTGGGTTCCCGCGACCACGACGTGCGCGCACGCGGCGCTCTCCGCGATGTCGGGAGGACATGCGAAGACGGCGCTGATCGTCCGCGGCGCGAGGAGCGCGGCGATGTTGCCGACCACGGCGCGCGGCAGCGTCTCCGGGGAGTGGGCGGCGAAGAGCGAGGCCACCGCGCCCATCGCGCGCCGCAGGATGGCGCGCTGGTCGCGGATGGTGCGCAGGTCGTTCCAGGCGCGGACCGCGCCCGTCACGCAGGTGACGAGGCGGCGCGCCGTGGTCTCCGTCTTGCTGAGGTAGTCGTGCACGTCGAGGCCCTGCACGACCTGCGCCTCGGGCGCCGATCCCGGCTGGCCGGTTCGGAGCACGATGCGCGTCGCGGCGTCCGGGAGGGACGCGCGGATCCATCGGGCGAGATCGAGCCCGGCTTGCTCGGTCTCCATGACGACGTCGAGGATCGCGACCGCGTAGTCCCGTCCATCGCGGAGGGCGACGCGCGCCTCGGCTGCGCTGGCCACGCAGACCAGCTCGACGGAGGAGCCATCGACCTGCATTCCCTGCAGCGCGAGCTGGCTGATGGTTCGCACCGCCTCATCGTCGTCCGCGACGAGCACGCGGTACGGCGCGCCCTGCGCGGGGGGCACCGCGCCCCGCGGGCCTGTCGATGTCGGGGAGGCAGACGACGGCGCGGGCGAGGACTCGTCGTCGACGAGCAGTTCGTCGTCGTCTGTGAGCGCGGCGCGCGTCATGGGCGGGATCCGGGAGGCGGAGAGAGTGCGGCGGAGCCGGCGGGGAGGAGCGCTTCGGTGGGCATCGGCAGGTTCATGCGCCACCGCGTGCCTTCGCCAGGTCGGGTGTCGAGGGAGATCGTACCCGAGAAGCGCTCGACCACGATCTGGTGCGTGATGTGCATGCCGAGGCCGGTCCCGCCGCGCCCTCTGCGCGTCGTGAAGAACGGCTCGAACACCCGCGCAGCGACCTCTGGAGGCATGCCGACCCCGTCGTCAGCGACCTCGATCGTGACCGTGTCGTGGGTCTGCAGAAGGGTGACGCGGACGTGGCCCGCGGCGCGAACGCCTTCCGCGGAGCCGTTGAACGCGTGCGTGCACGCGTTCACCACGAGATTGGTGATCACCTGCTCCAGCTCACCCGCGGCGAGCAGCACGGGCTCCGTCGCGTGCACCTGCTGCTCCGCGACCACGCCGCTGCGGCGCAGCACCGGACTCAGGCTCTGCAGGACGGCGTTCAGCCACGGCCCGAGCTGGACCTCGCGGGTGGTCACGTGGCCGCGATCGACCGCGACCTCCTTGAACGACTGGATGAGGGACGCGGCGCGCGCGAGGTTGCTGGTGAGCAGGGACAGCGCCTGCTCGACGTTCTCCGTGACGCGACGCACGATTCCGCGCGTGGCCGTACCGTTGTCCACGTGGGCCCGCAGCTCGTTGACGTGATCCTGGATGAGCGAGCCCGTGGTGACGGCGACGCCGAGCGGCGTGTTCACCTCGTGCGCGACGCCGGCCACGAGCCCCCCGAGCGCCGCCATCTTCTCTTGCTGGACGATCATCGCCTGCGTGGAGCGGAGCTCGTCGACGGTTCGTTGGAGGTCCTGCGCGCGGCGCTCCAGCTCGACGCGATTGTCCGCGAGCCGCTCCGCCATCGCGTTGATCTGCGCGGCCATCGCGGTGAGCTCGTCCGCCCCGTCAATGTGCACGCGGTGGTCGAAGCGTCCGTTTCCGTACCGCTGCATTCCATCGCGCAGCGCCGCGAGGCCCACCATCACGCGACGGAGCACGAGCAGCGACACGCTCGCGACCGTGATGAAGACGGCGAGGAGCACGACGGCGATGCCCATGTCGGCGCGGAGCGCGGCTCGCTCGAAATCCGTCCTCGCGCGGGAGAGGCTTTCATCCATCGCGCGCTGGGCCTCCGGGAGGCCGCGCGAGAGCACGTCGTCGGCGGTCGGATCCGCGGACGACGCCTGGCGGGTGACCGCGGCGACGTGGTCGGTGCCGAGGTTGTCGACGACGAAGTCCCAGTCGGTCACCAGCCGATCGACCTGCTCCGCCAGCGCAGTGAGGGCCGGTGACGCGGCGTGGTCCTCCACGCCTTCTGCGCTCGCGCGCGCGGCGGCGCGGCACGCCGCGCTCCCGGCCCGAAAGCGCTCGCGGATTGCGCGGTCGACGCCGACAGCCGGCGACGCCGACGGCGCGTCGGTCGCGCTCGGACTTCCGAACGTCTGTGTCAGCAGGGTGACCTGACGGTGATGGTCGAGCACGCAGCGCGACACCTCGGCCAGCGCGCGCTCCCGCTCGTAGGCGCGCATGACCACGTCGATCGACCGCGCCTGCGCGTCCCGCACGAACCACACGGCCACGCTCGAGCCGAGCGTGAGCACGAAGATCGCGGTGCCCGCGTACAGGAGCCGGAGGTGGAGCGTCATCCTCGGGTCACCGGAGTGGGTAGCTCGGGTCGGCGGGCGCGTGGCCGTCCACGGTCATCACGCGCAGCGGCGCAGGCACCTCGCCGTCCGCGACGAGGGCGAGCGCGCCGGGGAGCGCCGCGACGAGCGCGAGCGCCGTCGTGCGGTCCGGCACGGCGCGGGGCGCGCTCGTGGCGCGTCCACGAAAGACCTCGCCGATCCAGTACTGCTGGAACTGGATCTCAGACATGGCCGACAAGAGCTCCACGAACGAGGCGCGCTCCGGGGACGGCGTGGCGCGCACGATGAGCTCCACCCGGAGTCCGGGGACCCAGAAGCGCTCGCGTCCGGTGACGTAGGCCCGCAGCTGCCCGAGCGCGACGTTCGAGACCGGGACCGCGGGGTTGACCACCACGAGCACCGGGGCCGGCGCCGCAGCGGCGCCCGAGCTCGGCGCGAGGAGCACCGTCAGCAGCAGCGCCAGCACGAGGGTGGCGCGAAGCAGCGCGGCACGGGTGCACTTCACCACGACGCGCTCACCTGGAGGAGCCCCTCGTTCGAGGCCGTCCCTCCGACGGGCACGCGGCGCGCGCCTTCCACCTTGATGGCGAACCACGCGATGGGATCGACGCGCAGCCCGACGGTGAACAGATCCTGACTCACGGCGCTCGCGAGCGTCGGATCGGATGCATCGATGCGCATGCGCTCGGCGCGGGCGTACGGCTTCAGGCGGCCACCGAGCTCCTTGAAGCGCCACGCCACCTGCGCGTACGCCGCGGGGCTGGCGTAGTGCGCCGACGCAATGTCGTGACGCACCTCTACCCACTCGGCGATGATCTCCGGGCGCTCCGCCGTGTAGGCGACGTGGGCGCCGACCAGTGTCTCGGACACCATCTGTCCGTCGCGCATGCGGTGCGGGTCGAGGTAGGCCACCGCGCCGACTCTCAGGTGCTGGATTACGCGCGGCTCGAACGCCAGGCCTCCCGAGTACGACGCCCTCGGCGTCTCGAGATACGAGTCCGTCGTGTGCTTGTGGTCGTCCCCACCGCCGGACAGGCCGAGGTGGTACCGGATCCCGAGCGCGCGCGCGACGGGAAGCTGCCCGTCCGCGAAGACGCCGACGAAGTGGTTGGGGATGAACGCGTCGTTGAAGCCGATCATCATCGGGCGGCGCGCGGTGGTCTGGAGCCAGAGCCCATGATGGAACGTGGAGTTCCACCACGTCACGGGGAGGTGCTGGCGGCCCACGGTGAGCTTGAGCGCGTCGCTCGGCTCGTACGACAGGAAGAGCCGCTCGACGCGCGTCTGCCACTCCGGTGTCGAGTTGACCGTGACCTCGGTGAAGGCGCCGAAGCCCGCGGGCATGACCGCGTTCGCGTGCACGACGAGCTGGCCGATCGTCACGTTCGTCGTCGCGAAGTCCTCAATGGACTCCAGCGTGACGTCCGCGAAGCCGCCGACGGACACCCGCGGTCCCATCGCCTCCGGCGCGAGGAGGGACGCCGCGAGCAGCGGGGCGTACGGCGCGACGGCCGCAGGTGCGCCGACGGAGTCGCTCGGAGCCGCGTCGGACGGCGCCGCGGCGTCGGACGGCGACGCCGCGGGAGCAGGCGCCTCTTCCGACGGCACGTCCGCCCGCGGCGCGGACGCCTCCAACGCGGGCGTTGCCGGATCGTCCGTCGGAGCCGGCGCCTCGGCCGGCTGCGTGGCGCGGGCCTCGAGGCTGCTCACTGCGGCCAGCGCAACGACGACTGCCTTCATGACGCGGCGCGATAGGTTCTGAATCACCCGGCTCCCCTTCGGGTCGATCATACCACGGCGGAGGCGCGAGCGGCAGCGTGAGGTCAGGGCTCAGCCGTCCCGTTCGCCGAAGCGGTCGCGCGCCGCCGCGCCGAGCTCGGCGCGGAAGTCCGGGTGCGCTACGTCCACGAGCGCCCAGGCCCGTTCGCGCAGCGTGCGGCCGTGTAGTCGCGCGGCACCGAACTCCGTGACGATCCAGTGTACGTCTGCGCGGCTCGTGACGACACCCGCGCCCTCCGCGAGCGTCGGGACGATGCGCGAGTGTTTGCCGCCGGCGGCCGTCGACGGGAGCGCGATGATCGGGACCCCGCCGTCGGACCGCCACCCCGCGCGGATGAAGTCCACCTGCCCGCCCACGCCGGAGTACACGCGCGTACCGATGCTGTCCGCGTTCACCTGCCCCGTCAGGTCCACGCTGATCGCGCTGTTGAGCGCGACGAGACGGTCGTTGCGTGCCGCCTGGAAGATGTCGTTGGTCTGGTCGCACGGGAGCGCGAGGACCTGCGGATTGTCGTCGACCCAGTCGTAGAGAGCGCGGCTCCCGAGGATGAACGTGGTGACGACGCGGCGGTCGTGGAGCGTCTTGTTCTTCCCCGTGATCACCCCGCGCCGCACGCCGGCCATCACGCCGTCGGAGATCATCTCGGAGTGGACGCCGAGGTCGTCGCGGTCGGTGAGCAGCGAGACCACGGCGTTGGGGATGCCGCCGATCCCGAGCTGAAGCGTGGCGTTCGTCGGGATGAGCGGCACGATGTGGCGCGCGATGGCGTTCTCGACGTCCGTCGGCGGCTCCGGGGCCAGCTCGACGAGCGGCTCGTCGGCCTCGACGATGGCGTGCGCGTCGCACACGTGGACCCAGGTGTCGCCGTGCACGCGCGGCATGTGCCGGTTCACCTGGAGGATCAGCCGCTTGGCGGCCTTCGCGGCGGCCTGGCTCGCGAGCACCTCGACGCCGAGCGAGCAGAAGCCGTGCGCGTTCGGCGGGGAGACCATCAGGATGGCCACGTCGACCGGGAACGTGCCGTCGCGGAAGAGCGAGGGGATCTCGCTGAGATGGCAGGGGACGTAGTCCGCGCGCCCGGCGTTGACCGCGTCGCGATCGGCGGGCCCGACGAAGAGCGCGCGGTGACGGAAGGTGGACCGGACCTCCTTGAACGGGTCCTCTCCGAGGAGGAGCACGTGCGCGATCGTGACGTCGCGCAGCTCGCCAGCGCGCGCCGCGAGCGCGGTCGCGACGGTGCGCGGCGTGGCGGCGTTGCCGCCCAGGTACACGTGATCGCCGCTCTGCACGAGCGTGGCGGCCTGCTCCGGGGAGGAGAGCCTGGACGCATAGGAGGAACGCCAGTCGGGGGAGGAGACCATGCGCGGCGGCGTATCGCGCGGCGCGTCGGGGCTGTAGTGCGGCGTACAGACGGGCCGAGGTCTTCACTCACGCCCAGTGGCGCGCGCAGCGCGGGGCACGAAACGCGGTTGACGGCCGCCCTTGTTCGTGAGTATGGACTCACCATGCCGCCGCGCCCCCGCATCACCGACGCCGAGCTGCTGGAGGTGGCGCGCGCCGTCTTCCTCGAGTCCGGGGCCGATGCCACGACGGCCTCCGTCGCGGCCCGCGCGGGCGTGTCCGAGGCGCTCGTCTTCAAGCGCTTCGGGACCAAGGAGCGCCTGTTCGACCTGGCCATGACCGGCGCTCGGCCGCGCTGGGTGTCCGAGCTGGAGGACGCGTCCGGCTCGTTCCCCGAGCAGCTGGAGCGCCTCGCGCTCGCGATGATCGAGGTCATGCGCGCCGAGATGCCGCGCACCATGATGGTGTGGAGCCGCAACCCGGGTCAGCCGCGCTGGTCCTCGGGCAGCGCGTCCCCGCCCGTGCAGGGGGTCAAGATCCTCGCCGCGTGGTTCGAGCGCCAGATGCTGGCCGGGCGCATGCGCCGCTGCGACCCCGAGCTGTTCGCGCACACCTTCTCGGGGGCCATCGTTGCGCACGCCATGCGCGACATGACCGGCCTCGCCGAGCACATGCCGCTCGCGACGACGACGTTCGTGCGCGGGCTCGTGGACTTCCTGTGGCGCGGCGTCCGCCCCCCGCAGGGCGCGCCATGACCGCTTCGTTCCTCTCCCTCCCGGAGCCTCCCGTGCTGGCCGTGCGAACGGTATTCTTGACTACGTTCGTGAGTGTGTGCTCACTTACGATGACGGGCCCGGCCGCCGCGGCCGACACCCTCGACACGCTGCTGCGCCGCGCGACCGACGCGGATCCGCGCCTCGCGCTCGCGGCCGCGCAGTCCGACGCGGCCGGGGCGCAGGTCGGGGCGGCGCGCGCGCGGCTCTTGCCGCGTGTGTCGTCGACCGCCGGGTACACGCGCAATCAGGTCGCGGCCGAGGTGACGACGCCGGACGGCGAGACGATTACGATCCAGGCCCAGGACCAGCTGGACGCCAACGTGCGGCTCGACGTCCCGCTGATCGACGTCGCGGGGTGGTCGGCGCTCGGGGCCTCCGTCGCGTGTCGGGATGCGGGAGAGGCGGACGCCGCCGCCGCGCGCGAGCAGGCCCTGCTGTCCGTGGCGCAGGCCGCGTGGGACCTGCGCACCGCGGAGCG
>Ga0164294_10000300_pt1 | contig 46394 bp, 41 predicted proteins | sample GEODES005metaG_FD_111479 | JGI IMG/M metagenome (GOLD analysis project Ga0164294, IMG submission 111479) | Oligotrophic lake water microbial communities from Sparkling Lake, Wisconsin, USA - GEODES005 metaG | ecosystem: Environmental > Aquatic > Freshwater > Lake | place: USA: Sparkling Lake... | reverse complement strand
TTCCTCTTTCCTAGAATGGTCCGATCAGAGTCAAATCACGCCGAAAGACGGCTCATGGCTTTCACGCGAGGAAGCACATGAGCGGTGAAGCCGGCCCCATCAATCCGTTCCAGCAATAGCTCCGCGAAGATGGGATACTCGAAGGATGCACGTCTCCTGGTCCGGCGTTTTTCCTGCGGTCACTACCCAGTTTCATGAGGATCTCACCCTCAACCTAGAAGCCACCGCTCAGCACCTGGAGACCCTGATCCAATCCGGCGTCTCCGGCCTCGTGATGCTCGGCTCCCTCGGTGAAAATGTCACCCTCACCACCCAGGAAAAGCAAGACGTCCTGAAGACCGCCATCGAGGTCTCGAACGGCCGCGTGCCCGTACTGAGTGGAGTCGCTGAGCTCAGTACCGCCGCTGCAGTCGCCTACACCCAGTCTGTCCAGGCCCTTGGCGCCGATGGCATCATGCTCATGCCTGCCATGGCCTTCCGGCCGGACCGAGAAGAGACCCTCGCCCACTACCGGACCGTCGCCGAAAACACGGATCTCCCGATCATCGTCTACAACAATCCGATCGCCTACCACGCCGACGTCACGCCCGAGATGTTCGAAGTTCTGGCCGAAGTCGACAACCTCGTCGCCATCAAAGAGTCCTCCGGCGACGTCCGCCGCATCACCGACATCATCAACCAAGTCGGGAATCGCTATGTCCTCTTCGCCGGCGTCGATGACCTCGCGCTCGAGTGCGCGTTCCTTGGCGCGACCGGTTGGATCGCCGGAATCGGCCTTGCCTTCCCAACCGAAAACCAGAAGCTCTGGGACCTCGCCATGGCCGGGGAATGGGAACAGGCCCGCGAAATCTACCGCTGGTACACCCCGCTCCTCCACCTCGACGTCGGCACCAAGTTCGTCCAGAAAATCAAACTTGCCATCCAAGAAGTCGGCCTCGGCAAGGAATACCTCCGCCTTCCGCGCCTCCCGCTCACCGGCGTCGAGCGCGAGCAAACCCTCGCCATCATCCGCAAGGGCATCGAGAACCGACCGAACCTGGCATGAAGCTCAACGTTATTGACTCGCACACCGGCGGAGAGCCCACTCGCGTCGTCCTCGCCGGACAGCTCCCCCTCCTCGGACGCACCATGGCCGAGCGGCGCGACGATTTCCGCAATCGCTTCGACAACTTCCGCTCCGGAATCGTGAACGAACCCCGCGGTTCCGAGGTCATCGTTGGCGCTCTCCTCACCGCGCCCGTCGAGCCCGGAAGCTACGCCGGAGTCATCTTCTTCAACAACGCCGGCTATCTCGGCATGTGCGGCCACGGCACCATCGGCGTAGTCGAAACCCTCCGCCACCTCGGCCACATCGGCTCCGGCGACCTCAAGCTCGACACCCCCGTCGGACAAATTTCCATCACCGTTGCAGAAAACGGGGAAGTCACCCTCACCAACATCCGCAGCTACCGCCACCTCGCCGACGTCTTGGTCGAAGTCGATGGCGTCACCTACTACGGCGACGTCGCCTACGGTGGAAACTGGTTCTATGTCGTCCACTCCCCCGAGTTCGAAATCGATCTATCCCAGACAAGACAGTTCACCGAACTCACGCTGAAAATCCGCGCTGAACTGCACCGCCAAGGCATCACCGGGGCCGACGGCGCCGAGATAGACCACGTCGAACTCACCGGCCCGTCCGCAATTGCCGACTCCAAAAACTTCGTCCTCTGCCCCGGCGGAGCCTACGATCGAAGCCCCTGCGGAACCGGCACCAGCGCAAAAATGGCCGCCCTCTACGCCGCCGGAAAGCTCGCCGAAGCCACCCCTTATCGCCAAGAAAGCGTCACCGGCAGCGTCTTCACCGGCACCGTTACCGCGACCGAAAACGGCGTCATCCCCACCATCACCGGCCGAGCGCACGTCACCGCCGAAGCCACCCTCATCTTCGATTCCGAAGACCCAATTCGCTGGGGCCTGCAAAGTTGAAAGTAGCGGTCATCGGTGGCGGAATCATCGGCCTCTGCTCCGCCTACTATCTCCGGCGAGACGGGCACGATGTCACCATCCTCGACCGCCCAGGCGAAGCCGCCGCAGGCTGTAGCCACGGAAATGGCGGCATCATCGTCCCCAGCCACTTTGTCCCCCTCGCCTCCCCCGGCATGGTCAAAGTCGGTCTAAAGATGCTTCTCGACAAAGAGAGTCCGTTCGGAATCGAGCGGTGGACTGACCTGCGCCTCGTCGGCTGGATGCTCCGGTTCCTTCAAAGCGCCACTCCCGCCCACGTCAAACGAGCCGGCCCCATCCTCCGCGACCTCAACCTCCAAAGCCGCGCGCTTTACGAGGCGATGATCCAAGACCTGAACGTCCAAGTCGGCTACGGCCAGCGCGGCCTGCTGATGATCTGCGAGACTCAAACCGCTCTCGACGAAGAAGCCCACCTCGCCGCCGACGCCAACAAGCTCGGCCTCGCGACCGAAGTCCTAAGTGCTGCCGACCTCCAAAAGCTCGAGCCCAACCTCACCCTCCGCGCCGCCGGAGCCGTCCACTTCAAAGACGATGCCCACCTCTCTCCCGGCATCCTGATGTCCGCCCTGCGAAAGCACCTGACCCAAAGCGGAGTGAACTTCGTCGAGTGCGAAGTCGCCACCATCCGCGTTAAAGGCGCAAAGATCGAATCCGTCGGCAATCCGCGAACGCAAATCCAGGCCGACCAGTTCGTCCTCGCCACCGGTGCCTGGACCCAAGACCTCGCCCAAACCTTCCGCCAGCCGCAGGTCAAAATCGTCGCGGGTCGCGGCTATGGCTTCACCGTCAAGAGCCCGCCGGAAGCAATCAATCTCCCCGCCATCCTCACCGAAGCCCGCGTCGCCGTAACCCCGATGCCCGATGGGATTCGCTTCGTCGGCACCATGGAGCTAGCCCGCGCCAGGATCAAAGCCGATTCGCCCCGCGTCACCGGTATGAAAAAGAGCATCTCGCGCTACTATCCCGCCTTTTCCGCCGATAAACTGAAAGGCGAAATCTGGTGCGGTTTGCGCCCCTGCTCTCCCACCGGCTTGCCCTATCTATCGCGCGGAAATGGATTCGAAAACCTCGTTTTGGCCACCGGACACGCCATGATGGGTATGAGCCTTGGCCCCGTTTCCGGACAATACGTCGCCGACCTCATCGCCCAACGACCCGTTCAACACGATCTCTCCACCCACTAACATGAACCCGCAGATCAACCTTCTTTGCGACGCCGCTTGGGCCGCCTTCCCCGTCTACCAAGCCAAAACCAACGCCGAGCGCGCCGCCTTCCTGGACGAAATCGCGAGCCAAATCGAAAAGCTCGGCGATGAGCTGCTCGAAACCGCTAGCGCCGAAACCAACCTCCCGCTGCCCCGCCTCACCGGAGAGCGCGCCCGAACCTGTGGCCAGTTCCGAATGTTCGCCAACCTCATTCGATCCGAAGGTTGGAACGCCGAAACCATCGACCCCGCTGACCCAACCCGCACCCCGCCGAAGCCGCACCTGCGCCGCTACCTGGTTCCCGTCGGACCCGTCGCCGTCTTCGGAGCCTCTAACTTCCCCCTCGCCTATTCCGTGCCTGGCGGAGACACCGCCAGCGCGCTCGCCGCGGGCTGCCCGGTCGTCGTGAAAGCCCACCCTGCCCACCCGAAGACCTCCGAGCTTTGCGCCGCCGCCATCACCCGCGCCGTTGAAGCCTGCGAGATGCCGAGCGGCACCTTCGCCCTCGTTCATGGCGGATTCGAGGAAGGCCAAGACCTCGTTCAGCACCCGCACATCCGCGCTGTGGGCTTCACCGGTTCGCATTCCGGCGGACGAGCCCTATTCGACCTCGCCAGCCGACGCGAGCGCCCGATCCCGGTCTATGCCGAAATGGGCAGCGTCAACCCCGTCTGCCTATTCCCCGGTGCCCTCGAAGGCCGTGCCGCCGAACTCGCAAAAGGCTATGCCGGATCGCTTACCCTTGGCGTCGGCCAGTTCTGCACCAACCCCGGCATTGTGGTTGCCCTTGATTCCACTGACCTCGACCAGTTCCTGCTGTCCCTCGTCGCCGAACTTGACACCGTCCCCGCCGGAAACATGCTACATAAAGGCATCGCCGACCGCTACGTCCAAGACACTGCCGAGTTCGCCGCCCACGCGCACCTAGAGACCCTCCTCGCGCCAAACGCCGCCGGCAGCCCCGCGCTCTTTGGCACCACCGCCGCCAACTTCCTTGCCAATCCCGACATTCGCCAGGAAGTCTTCGGCCCGGCCGCGGTCATCGTAAAGTGCGAATCACTCCAAGACTTCGAAGCCGTCGCCGACGTCCTAGAGGGGCAGCTCACCGCAAGCATTCACTTCGACAAAAACGAAGAAGCCAAAGCCCTGAGCCTCCTCCCCACCCTCACCCGCATCGCGGGCCGAATCGTCGCCAACGGCTGGCCAACCGGCGTAGAAGTAAGCCCCGCCATGACCCACGGCGGCCCCTACCCCGCCAGCACCGACACCCGAACCACCAGCGTCGGCACCCACGCCATCGACCGATTCTTGCGGCCGGTGACGCTGCAGGGGATGCCGACGAGCGAACATTAAGAAACCTTCATCTCGGCGCAGGTGGGTGAACGATTGGGACATCAGACCGAGTCATTAAGTTGAATATCTCACGATGTTGTTAGCTGTTCAACTGCGCTGAGATGTTGGGTCAAAGGGGAGCCACAGCATGAATCGGTCTTTATTTTCTATCGTCGCGTTATCAATCGCTTATACAATCATTGCGCCAGCGGCAGAAGCCAGCGTTACGCAAACTGTTCCGGCTGTTTTGCGAGACCGCAACGGCACCCAGACCGGCGAAATTTTCGACATTGTGGATAGTCGTGATGGGAGCAAGCGGTACTTCCTTTCCACCTTCCCAAGCATCGACTCGGACTCCAGTCCAAACCCGTCACTCCTTCGTCAAACCGGAACCTCAACGCCCGAGTCCGTTCTTCCGCTCGAGGTTGACGTCGTGCCAGGCAAGCGCCGGATCGCCACCGATCACTCCGGGCGCTACATGTGCTTCACGAGTCAATCAGAAGTTCTCGACTTCGCTTTTGCGCCGATCGGGGGCCATCCGTACTTCATCGATACGGAGACCAGCTCAACTCGAAAGCTGGCTCCAATCGTCAACGGCCTGTTCGATACTCGCTACATTGCCGGCCTTTCCGGAGATGGGAAATCCGCCTTGATTGCGGGCTATCTGAATCGAGATCGGTTCTACTTAATGAACACTTCGACCGGTACTGGCAAAGAGGTTCTGAAGACCGGGAATGCGAGTAATGTCATCAGTGCCCTGCGACTCGTTCCAGACCAACCGTCCGCAGTATTCATTACGACAAGCTCCTTCTTTGGTGGGTCAACAACCCGTCAAGCGGTAGTGTATGCCGACCTCAACACCGGAGCCTATGAGGTCCTCAACGTTGCGAGTCCGGGGGCGACCGTCACGACCGAGGCTTCCATTCAAGACGTTAAGGTCAGTGACGACGGCAGATTTGTTGCCTTCTCAAGCACCGCCGCCTACGTCCTCACTGACACCAACAACAAAAGAGACGTGTACTTGCTCGACAGAGACACGGATTCATTCGCCAGAGTTTCGGTTAGCACGAGCGGTGCCCAACTGAGCCTTGACACGGTTTCCTTTGATTTAGCTGCGGACGGGTCCAAGATCGCCTTTACGACAGATTCAGCGACTTCGAGCATTTTTGTGAGAAGCATCGCAACCGGTGAGGTCACTACGTTACTTAGCAACTATGGCGCCGACCCCATCACTTGGAGCAAAGACGGCGTGCATCTTTACCTGTATAAGCGGGAAGAGTACAACGGGGAAAAGAAATGGTGGCTTAGTCCGTCGCTGCCATATCGATTCAACACAATCGCAAAGACTACTCAAACCCTGATCAAACCCAATACGAACACGTTGGAAGGAGCCTACTTCGATAACGACGAAGTCGACCTCGCGCCCTCTGGTGAGTCTGCGGTGTTTGTTTCTCGATCTTCGGACTATGACCGGGTTGTCGAGGGACCAGAAACTCAATCGGCCTTCTGGCTCGATGTCACGACGAAGAAGGTTCTCCGAATGTCTAAGCCAGCTGTCGGTAAAGAGAACGGCTGGTCTCATTCGGTCAACATATCTGCCGACGGCCGGTTTGCAACCTTCGCTTCATCGTCCTCAAACCTTGTTGCCGGAACACCTGCAAGCACTAATGGCTTTCTCTACGTCTACACTCGATCAAAGGCACGGCTTAAGGTTCTGGACTTGCCAGATGACTTACTGTTTGCAGCTAAACCTAAGATCGCGGCAAATGGCAAATATGTAGTCTTCATCGGCGGCTATGTGCATCAACCGTCCGGCCGGCTGGCAAATGGCATCTTCGTATGGAACCCAGATAATGGCGCAGTAAAGCGTGTCAACAACGACTTCGGGCTCAATGTCTTTTACGACATTCAAAACTTGCAGATTAGTGCTGATGGCTCGGTGGCTTACTTCGACGCAATCGGTCGGGCATCTAGCACCCGACGAATTGTCCAGCTAGATGTTTTTCGAGGTAGAACCACGATCCTTCCCTCGTTGTACGAACCTGTAGATAATCAACTGATCTCAATGTCGCGGAACGCAGATGTTCTTCTGATCTCCTACGGCACAACTCCGAACTTAAAGTACGCCGTTGTGGGCCCAGCAGGCCAAGAAATTGAGGACCTGTCTACTCCTGCGCTTCGAGATGGCGTCTACCTTGCTGGTAACCAAGATATGTCGAAAGCCAGAGTAAGCTCAGACGGAAAGTACGTAACCTTGTACTCGCAAATTGCCGTACCCGGGTTCACGTTAGGAACCATCTTCCAAACGTTCTATGACCTCACAAACCGAACGCTGCAAGTAAACAACGAGTCCGGATTTGAATACTCGAGCGTGGAAGAGAATGGACGCACGGCGATCTCGGCATTCGGCGGCAAGAAGATAACGCTCAACGGGAACAATGACTTTTTGGTCACCGAAACGGCCACGGGGCTCGCTGCTGCGCGGCTAGGCACCGCACAGTCCGAGCTTCAATTCCGCTTCCGATATGCAGGTGGAGCCTGGTCAAGTTGGTCAAGCAGCGGTCAGGCCCCGAGCCCCGAAGGAAATGCCAACGGCAGCTACCGAATCGAAGGCCAAGTACGGACTGCTACGGTTGAGAGCCCGGTCTATCGGTTCAATTTGCGGCGATAGAACTGATTGTGGCCCTTCTTTTTCAAGAAAGAAGGGCCACTACTTATGGAACCAAAACACAAACCGGCCTCGAAATCTTCGCCCGACCGACCGCCGCCCCGACCTCGCCGGTCGCCGGATCGACTGGGTAGCTCACCACGTCACCGCTATCCTGCCCCGCCACCAACATCCACTTGCCCGAAGCATCCAGCGAAAAGTCGCGTGGCGTCTTCAGGTCCAGCCGCTTCGCCTGCCGCAGCTTCAGAGTGCCGTCTTCCGCAATCGAAAATACCGCGACGCTGTTGTGCCCCCGATTTGAAACGTACAGCCACTTCCCGTTCGGATGCAGCTTCACCGCCGCCGTCGAATTGCCTTCAAACGGCTCCGGCAGCGTGCTCACCGTCCCGAGCTGGGTCAGGTCGCCCGCCGCATCGCGTCGGAAAGTCGTTACCGCGCTCGTCATCTCGTTGCCGACGAAAACGAACTTGCCCCCCGGATGAATCGCCAAGTGCCGCGGCCCGCCGCCGGCCGGAATTTTGAACCGCTTCGGCGTCGAACTTCCAACCTCAAACTTTAAAACCTCATCGGTCCCAAGGTCACAGGCGTAAAGGTGCTTGCCATCTGCCGAGAACGTCGCAAAGTGCATATGCGGCCGCTCTTGGCGCTGCGCGTTCGGGCCCTTGCCTTCGTTTTGAAACTTCCAAATCACCTTCTGCTCGCGAAGGTCGAACAGGTTGACCGTGCCGCCGCCGTAGGCCGAAACCGCCGCGAACTTGCCCGCCGGATCGATGCCGATGTGGCACGGGCCACCGCCGCCCGCCGGTTGTGCATGCCTCGGATCAAGCCTGCCACCTGACGCGATCTGATACTCCAACAAATCCGCCGCCCCGCCCCACTCCGTCACCGCAAACAGCTGGTCACCGTGCCGTGCCAGATAGCTCGGGTTCGCCACCTCTGCCGCCAACTCCGGCTCCGAAAGCTGGCCCGAACTCGAGTCAAACTCGACGCGATAGATCCCCTTACTCCCTTCCGAGCCGGTGTACGTTCCAATGTATAGGGTCTGCATGGCAATAGATCCGAGCGCAAGAGCGGCGGCGATCATTTGCCGAAGCATAGCGCACCGGTGCACAATCCTTTTGGCGATAAGCAAGATGGACCGCCCGAACCCGCAACCGAACCCCGTCGGAACCGCCGCCACCCGGCTGCTATCCGCGCTCGATCTTGCCGGAATCTTCGTATTCGCCCTCCAAGGCGCCATCGCCGCCGCCCAACAAGACCTCGATCTCCTCGGGCTCGTCCTCGTCGCCTTCGTGACCGGCCTCGGCGGCGGAATCATTCGTGATGTCCTCATTGGCGACGTGCCACCCCCAGGAATCCATGACTGGCGCTACGGCACCACCGCCGGCCTCGCCGCTCTTACCGTCTTCTTTGGCTTCCAATGGGTCACCGAAATCTCTCCGCCGGTTCTGGTCACGATCGATGCCGTTGGACTCGCGCTGTTCGCCGTAGCCGGAGCAACTAAGGCCCTCAATTTCGGCATCTCAGCCTTCATGTCCGCCGCCATGGGCGCCCTCAGCGGGGTCGGCGGCGGGGTCATCCGCGACCTGCTGCTCTCCCGCGTACCGCAAATCCTAAAGTCCGACATCTACGCCCTCGCTGCCTACGCCGGAGCCGTCGTGGTTGTTCTGGGCAGCCGCGCCAAAGTCTCCCCAGCCCTAACCGGCATCATCGCCGCCGTCGTCTGCTTCGCCTTCCGCATGGCCAGCTACCACTACCACTGGCAACTCCCCCACGTCCGGTGAAGGTTCGGGCGTGAACCCCCTCTTCATTCCGATGGAGAGGGGCAGGGGGTGAGGACGCGCGAGCCCCCCTTATCGTGGCCTTGGCCAGACTTTGACCTTCTCCGAAACGAGTCGAACAATCCGCGGGTTTTGATTAGGTCGATTCACCTCAATGGTTACGCGAGCCGTCGCATACGCAATCGTGAGTGGCTTTTGGAAGTGAAACACGTCCCGATATCCGAAAACCCGGAACGGGTCAAGCGTGATTTCTTTCGGACGCACCGTAGCACCCCATGGGCTCTGATCAATCATTCGATCATTCTCCGACCAGATTCTCTTGCCGTTTTTGTCAACAAAGATAACCTCCACTTTCCAAGGGCGAAAGTCCCGATCTAGAAAGGTAACTGGTTCGATAAAACTTTCATTAGACAGCAGAATGACGACGGGAATATTCTTTGACGTAGTACCTGCAGAAGTACCCAATAGAATTTTCAGCTCCGCAGGAAGTGAAACCGAGTCCCTCACAGACCCAACTTGGGGACTTTGAGCAGACACCAGTTTCGGCCCACTAGCGAGGGTCAATGTGCAAATCAAACATGCTGTTATCATTTATATTCGAGAATGGATATTGCGCCGCAGAAACACTCAATGATCGAAGTACTCCTTCATACTAAATAGGAGCTCACCGTCCAAGAACCACCAGCTAAAGTGCCAGTGTGTCCATCCATAGTATTCTATTCGAAAGAAGTTCTCCTTCTCCTCAAGAAGAACTCGGCCGGAGTAGTTTTTCGGAACGGAAAACCGGTCAACCGCCTTCTGCTCTCCGTACTGAACGCACTTGATTTTCGTGCGATCTTTGCTTCCCCAAAAAAGTTTCTCCGAATCTGCTCCAGGGTCAACGTAGGCCAATTCGGGCTCTTTAGCGGAAGTGTCAACACAATAGCAATACACCCCCTTCTTTTGCAGACTAGGAATATCTTTCAGAGCAACAGGAATAAACTCTGTAAGAATAATCGCCACATGCTTGTTGCCTCTTACATCCAGCGAGTAGTTCGCATCAAATTGCCGTACAGTCTTAAACACTTCTCGCGTATGCAGATCAACTTCAAGGAATACAACAAGAATGATGGCAGCCAGTATTCCGATAGCAATAAGTATCTTCCGCTTCATATAACTCAACGGTGGATCAGTTCCAGCCGCATGAACTGGAAACACGGATCACACAAACATTGTAAGGCAAGTCCGGTCATTTTGCCGAGTCAAATCCCAACATCAAACCCAAACGAATAAACCGGAACGCCTCCCGTCCCGTAGCTCACTCGTCCCGAGTGAGTTCGCGTAGCCGCAACCCGGCAACCCAGCCAAAACCCGGTCCCTACAACTTTCCGAACGCAGGCGGGACGCCCACGCTACGAGTCACCGAACACATCAGAAATTCGGAGCCTCAAAAATTTGCCCCTAAAACCTCATCCAAGTACCAACCAATAAACACCGAAAACAGAACAAAGAGCAGCACTACTACCAAAAACCACTTAACGTCCTTGTTCTTCATATCACAGCCAAACCGGAATCCTAATCCGGACAAACGCTACTCTCCGCGCTTTTCCTTCCAGACCTTCTGAAGCAACTCCATCAGCTCCCGAATCTGATTCCAACCGTCCACGTCTCCCTCTCCCGCCCGAGCGAAGATGCCCTCATCGCCCGTGGCAACCAAGGTACGGGTCTTGTCCTGACTATCGACCAAAATCGCGTGTACCGATGCCATCGCAAACTGCAGAAAATCGATGACAAGATCGGTCGGGCTATCTTCAAACTCAATCACAAACCCGTCCGTCAAACCACCCAACTCCGGGCATCGGTCCGTAACAATCTTCTCTAGATCATGCTTGCGCGAGCTTTCCCAGACCAGCGTTTCGTAGAGAAACACCGTAGGGGCCGGGCCGACGAAGGCAGCCGTTCGGACCGCGATCTCCTGCACCGACGAATGCTCTGGCCAGAAGATGCAGAAGTCATCGCAATCATACATCTCGCCGTACTTGGACTCGAAAGCCTTGAAAACGGGACCCTCAAAGTCATTCCGGGTGATGTTCATGACTGCTGCACCATGCCTGGACCTTCCACAACCGGCACACCATACGCTGTAAACCGAGGAGTGCCTAACAACGGCCCAAACGCCGGCTCCCAAACCTTCCAGTGGTCCTCGGTTTCGAACTGACACCGGCAATGATCGATCGGCAAGTACCCGTTCCGATCCTCCTCGTCTATCCGCGATCCAAGCGCTAGGAGCACGCCGACCGTTCCGAGGCTCAGCGCGTGTGCCGCCTGGTGCATCGGAGTCCACCCGTACCGGTCCTTAACATTCGGATCAATCCCGCGCTCAACCAGCAGTGCGGCCATTTCAGGCGATTCAGATTCCCTTGTGGCGGCATAGTGAAGACTCGTCGAGCGTTTGAAGTCCAACACAGACACGGGATGGCCGTACTCCAGAAGATCATAAACGAGCCCGTAGTCCCCAAAAGTCGCCGCTGCGTGCAGAATCGTCCGCCCACCTTCCGCATTGACTAGGACCGGATTGGCCAGCGCTTTCAGATACTTGGCCCGAACCGCCTCGGACCGAGCCCGGAGTAGCTTGTCAAACCGATCAAAGAAGACTGAGTTCTCAACCTTGACTTTCTGCATAAGGACTCAACCAAATTACACTACGCCGGAAATCAGAAGACCCGTAGCTCACCCGTCTCGAGCGAGACCGCACCGCCGAAGCCAGGACTCTGCAGACAGATTAAGAATACGAGACAAACCGAAGACTGGCGAACAAAGTCACAAACACCGGCTCCCAAACCTTCCACTTCGCGTCACTCTCGAACTCAGACCGTTACTGAGGATCAGAAGTTTCGTTTAACATACGGCAACGACTTTACGGGCTGACCGACAAACTTCTCGATCTCAGCCGTCTCCTGCAACCTACTGTCATAACGAATTGAATCAAGAATTAGCTTCAGTTGTGACGACATATTAGACTTTGTTCGAAATTTTATTGCGACTGCGGAAGGGCTACGGAACCAAAATCCTATTGAAAGTTTCTCTTGCTTGCGTGATGTAGCAAGTACATTCCAGTGAAGAATTGCCCCGTCAATCTGGACAGTCTTTCTCGCGGGATCAGCATCGTTCGCGTCCTTCTGAAACATTGTGAGTGCGCCATCCTCGAGCCTACTTTCCACGCTGATGATCAGCTCGTCTTTAGCATCGTTCGAGAATAAATACTCTCCAGATAGGACACCTTCGCCGGGCTTGAATTCAGATGGGATCGAAAGCAAGAACTTCCTGTGATCACTGTCTTCAAGGCAGTAAGTTTGGTAACCAGCTATGGCCTTATGAGGCAACAACTTACTAGGCGACGGTGAGCACGCAAAGCAAGTGCTGAGCGTCGCCAATAGTAGAAAGTGCTTGCTTCTCATCAAATTGCCTCCGCGCATCCGCAGATGATAGACCCGCGTACAGCGTGCCCTCCCGGCTCAATCGCCATCCGTATCCGGTTCTCGTCATCAGCAGAAGTCGCCCCGCGACCCCCGCAGACACTGAAACCAAGGACTACATTAACATTGTAAGGCAAGTCCGATGACGCCAAGAAGCCAAAATCCAGATCCAAATCTGAACCTCCCTTCAAACACCTGATATACTTTTCCGTCCCTAAGGGCCTGTTAGCTGTAGGAACCAATTTCCATGCAAAGCCAACCGGAGCGCTTCGACAACGAAAATTTACATTTCCAGCCTAAGGCGGGAGCATTTATAAATAAATTTTCCGCCGCCAGAGCGCTGTCCGAAAAACAAATCCGAACCCCCGAACAAATCCGAACAAACCCGAACACGAACTATCCCAGCTTCACCGACCGCAGATTCATCACCGCCCCGTTCGGCATCGACTTCGCCTTCACCCTTAGGGTCGCTCGGCCCGTTGTCACCAACGAAACCTGGCCAAGGTCAACCGTCTCAAACGCCGACCAGCTCCCCGTCGATTTCACCGTGAACGACTTCGTTTCGCCGCCCACCTGAACCTCGACCACGCTACCGGCAAAGCTAGGCTCACAAGCATACGAAAGCGAAAGCCGATACGTCCCCGTCCGGGTCACGTTGAACTCCCAAGCAACCGAGTCCTCCGCGTCGGTCCAAAAGCCCAGCGCGTCCTTATCCGCCTCGTAGCTAATCCGCCCGGTAGGCACCGCATCCGAAGCCGAAAACGCCACCGAACCATCCGCCACCTGGCCAGCCAACGGCGTCTCAACGCGAACATCACCGGCAATGGAAAGCGCCACGACTCGAACCCCGGAACCCGCCGGAACCGACATCACCCACTCGCCATCGCGCTTCGAAATCGAAACCGAAGCCCCCGTCGAAACCAGCTTCGCCGATCGAATATCCGCCCGAAGCCCCGACAAAACGACCTCGGTCGAACCATCAAACACGTGGGCAAACAACGTGTTGCCCTTCCGCGTCATTCGCCCCCACTTCGGCGCTCGAACATACGGCCCCGCCGTCGTTCCATAAACCGACGAGCCGTTCAGCTTCAGCCAAGCCCCGACGCCCAAAAGCCGATCCACCGAAGCCGGCGGAATCTCGCCCAGCCCCGTCGGACCAACGTTCAGCAAGTAGTTGCCGCCCTTCGATGCGCAGTCAATCAAGTTCCGAATCAGCGTGTCCGTCGATTTCCAGTTCTCATCCTTCGCATGGAAGCCCCAAGAACCGTTCATCGTCATGCAACTCTCCCAATCGACGCCCGGCAGTCCATTCCCCGGAATCTCCTGCTCTGGCGTCCCGAAATCTCCGGCAAAAGATCCGGCCGCATTGAAGCCTTGCATCCCGTTCCGGCCCTTGTCCACGCGATTGTTGACAATGATGTTCGGCTGCAAACCGCGAACGTACTTGTAAAGGTCCAGCCCATCGTCGTGGGTCCAAGTGCCGTCCCACTCGCCATCAAACCAAAGCACCGCCACGTCGCCGTACTCCGTCAACAGCTCCTTCAACTGAGCCTTCATGTACTTCACGTACCGGGCGTAGTTGGTCTTAACCTCCGGCCGCAAATCCCAAGAAACGCGTGGCGCATAGTCGGGATGTTGCCAGTCGAGAATCGAGTGGTAGAAGCCGAGCTTAATGCCCGCCTTGCGGCACTCTTCCGCCAGCGGCTTCAGCAAGTCCTTTCGGTACGGCGTGTTGCCAACGTTAAAGGTCCCCTGCTTACTCGGCCAAAGCGCAAACCCTTCGTGGTGCTTGCTGGTGATGACGATGTACTTCATCCCCGCCGCCTTCGCGGTGGCGACCCAAGCCTTCGGGTCGTACTTCACCGGGTTGAACGTATCCCGCAAAGGCGCCCAATCCGCCGCCGGAATCCGCGCCGTATTCATCAGCCACTCGCTCGCTCCGCCGTAGTTCTTGCCGCGCCATTCACCCGCCGGCTGCGCATAAAGCCCCCAGTGGATGAACATCCCAAACCGCGCCTCGCGCCACCAGGCCATCCGCCGATCCTTCTCGGCCTGACTCTCGATGACTTGCTTCTTCAATCCGGGCGTCGCGTGAACCGAAAGCGAATTCAGCCGAGACCCATCGCGACCGTAGTGATAAACCTCAATCTCTTCTGCCGAAGTCGGCGGAACGGTGATAATCCGCTTCGGCCCAATCGTCGTGCCTTGGGCAAGCCGAGACCACTCCTGCCCACGCCGAACGTTGATCGAGAACTCTTCCACCTTCTGCCCGTTCCGCAGGTCTTCCGCAATCACCACGCGGTCAAACGGCTTGGTCACCGCAACCTTGGTCGACTGAAACGCCCGCTTCAAAGAGCCGGTTGAGCCTTTCGTTCCGTAGGTTTCGTTCAATAACTTTCGCCAACCGAGCAGCGATTTCTCGTCGTTCTCATGCACCAACCCACGCCGATCCACCGGCAAATTCAGAAGCAAGTTTCCGCCCCGACCCACCGACTTTTCGTAAAGATCGAACAGGTTCTGCGGCGACCGAACCTTGTCATCCTGCTCTGGGTGATAGAACCAACCTGGCCGAATCGAGACATCGCATTCGGCCGGGACATAAAACTTCCCATCCGGATGCCCTACCGGAAGCTCCTTGTATCGCGAAGTCCCCGGCGTCAGCTCGTCCGCCTTCAAAGTCGTCCAGTTGGTCTCGGAGGCGATTCCGTCCTCATTGCCCACCCAGCGAATATCTGGACCCGCGTCGCTAAAGATGACCGCGTTCGGCTGATGCTTCCGAACGGTGCTTACGAATAACTTCCAGTCGTAAACCTGCTTCTTTCCGTTCGGTCCCTCGCCATTGGCTCCGTCAAACCAAACCTCAAAGACCGGACCGTATTGGGTCAAAACCTCGGTGAGTGTGTTCGCAAAGATCTGGTTGTATTCCGGTGTTCCGTAGGCCGGGTGATTTCGGTCCCAAGGCGAAAGATAAACCCCAAGTTTCAGGCCGTACTCTTTACAAGCCTCCGAAAGCTCACGCAGCACGTCCCCCTTTCCGCCCTTCCAGCCGCTCTCGCACACGGTGTGCTTGCTATATTTGCTCGGCCAAAGGCAGAACCCATCGTGATGCTTCGCCGTCAGAATGATCCCCTTCATTCCCGCCGCCTTTGCGACCCTCGCCCACTGCCGCGTATCGAGCTGCGTTGGCGCAAACACCTTCGGATCCTCCTTCCCCTCGCCCCACTCGCGGTTGGTAAACGCGTTCGGGCCAAAATGCACGAATGCGTACGTTTCCAGCTTGTGCCACGCCAGTTGGGCTTTGGATGGCTTCGGAATATCGTATGTTGCTGAACGCACGGAAGTCATGCTTAGGGTTACCATCAGGGCAAGCGAAATCACGTTTGCAGTCTAACAATTTTCTGGCCGTTGGTCGAGACTGATTTCTTAACATTCGCCTGCTATAACGCTTCGAACCATGAAAACCGGAAAACTGATCAGCGCCCTCGTTCTCGGCGCGGCTACCTTGGCCGCCCTGTTCGGTTGCGCGTCCGGTGGCTCCGAGGGTGGTAAGACCGTCGAAGGCGAAAAGCCAAAGGCCGCCCAAACCGAGCTCAACTTCGCCCTTGTCCCTTCCGAAGACGCTGAAGCGATGGCCGAAGGGTTCGAACCCATTCGAGCCCAAATGGAAAAGGACCTTGGAATGAAGGTGAACCTGCTCCGCCTCACCGACTACACCAGCGCCATCGAGTCCATGCGCGCCGGCAAAGTCGATGTCGCCTGGTACGGCCCGCTCTCCATGGTTCTGGCAAAGCAGCAGGCTGAAGCCTCCGCCTTCGCGATTCCCGTGGTGAAGGGCAAAGGCGAAAGCTACAAGTCGCTGATCGTGGTCAAAGCTGGTTCGAATATCACCTCGGTCGATAGTCTCGAAGGCAAGAAACTCGCCCTCGTCGATCCGGGCTCCACCAGCGGCAACCTTCTCCCCCGCTTCGCCATCCTGAAAGCCACCAAGCGAAAAGCCGAAGATGTTGTGGGCGAAGTCACCTATGCCGGATCGCACGACGCGGCCCTGCTTGCGCTGCAGGGCGGAAGCGTAGATGCCTGCGGCATTCAAGACATCACTTACGATGCCTTCATCAAGAAGGGCCAACTCAAAGAGTCAGACGTCAACATCATTTGGACCAGCGACCCCATCCCGGCATCGCCGTTCGGAATGCGCAAGGGCCTCGACCCTGATCTGGCAAAGAAGATCACCGACAGCCTCCTCGGCATGCACGAAAAGGGTGTGATGATGAACGTGCCGGGCCAAGGCGAGATCGTCAAGTTCGTTGCGGTCACCCAATCGGCGTACGACCCGATTGAGCAATTGGCAAGCACGCTTGGCCTCAGCGCCAAAGATATGGCCAAGTAATCATGCAGCCCGTCGTCCAGTTCGGAAACGTGACCAAGCGCTTTCCGAACGGCGTTACGGCCCTCAACGGAATCAACCTCGAGTTCTTTCCTGGCCAAGTGGCGGTTGTCCTCGGCCCCAGCGGCGCGGGAAAGAGCACGCTCCTGCGCATTATCAACGGCCTGGAATCACCCACGACCGGCACCGTTAGCGTTGGTGACCTTGCCGTCACCCCCGCCAACCACCGCGCGGTTCGCAAGCAGGTTGGCATGGTGTTTCAACAGTTCAATCTCGTGCCGCGTTTGTCCGTGATGGCAAATGTCCTCTGCGGTCGCCTCGCTTACCGGAATATCTGGACGAGCCTGTTTTTCACGTTCCCCGCGAGTGACTTTCAGCTTGCCGAACAGGCTCTTGCCGCCGTCGGATTAGCCGACCGCGCCTGGGATCGCGTGGACAAACTGAGCGGCGGCCAGCAACAGCGCGTCGCCATCGCGCGGACCATGGTTCAGCAAGGCGCGGTCATTCTGGCCGACGAGCCGGTAGCCTCCCTCGACCCAGCAACAAGTATCGAGATCATGGACATCCTCGTCAAGATCGCGAAAGACTCCGGTTGCAGCCTGATCCTAAACCTGCACCAAGTCGATCTCGCACTCAAATACGGCGAACGGATCATCGGAATAAAGCGTGGGGTTGTTCAATTCGATTCGAAGCCATCAGATTTGGGAGAGGACCAGATTGCGGCCCTGTATGCCGCGTGAAATGCGTCACGCAGAACCGCGCGCCGCGGGTCGGCACCCTCGCTGGCACTGCGCTGGTGATCGTCTTCCTCGCCGCGACCTATCCGCTGATCCAACTTGATCCAGGCCGAAACCTCGGCAGCCTGTTTTCCTTCCTCGGCCGGTTCGCCGTCGCCCCAAATTGGGATTACGCGCCAAAGCTCGGGCCGAGACTTTGGGAAACCGTCCTCATGGCGTTCGTAGCCACTTTTTGGGCGATCCTGATCTCATTCCCGATCTGCTTCTTTGCCTCTCAGAGATTCACCTCAAACAAGTTTCTCGGCGCTGGCATTCGTGGAGTCGTCGCAGTCTTGCGTGCCTTCCCCGAGCTGATGCTGGCCTTGCTCCTGGCCTCATCGATCGGGCTTGGACCCATCGCGGGCGTGGTCGCCTTGTTCCTCACCACCGTTGGATTCCTCGTCAAGACCTTCGCCGAAGGCCTTGATGTCGTTGACCGAAAACCGGTGGAAGGCATCACCGCCGCGGGCGCGGACTGGACTGGAATCCGCACCATCGGAGCCGTTCCGCAGGCGCTTCCAGATTTCGTGGGCTTGTCGCTCTATTCGTTCGATGTCAACATCCGCGCCTCTGCCATCATCGGGGCCCTCGGCGCGGGCGGCATCGGCTACGACATCAGTCAAGCGGTCAAGCTGTTCCAGTTCGATCGCCTCGGCCTGCTCATCATCTCGATCTATCTGATCGTCGCGGCCATCGACGTTGCCTCGAGCCAAATTCGCCGGAGGCTGCATTGAAGTCCCGCCCGAAGTCCAACGTTTGGTGGATCACCGGGCTCGTCTGCTTGGCGGGAGTTCTCGGCTCGGCCAGTTTAGGTCTCAATCTTGGGACCCTCAACTCCATCCTCCTCGACGGTGGACCGGCGCTGAGTCGGTACTCACAACCGGACTGGCAAGACCTCCCGCGCCTCGTGGGCCGACTTGGCGAGACGCTGGTCGTCGGAGTTTGGGGAACCATCATCAACCTCCTTCTCGCCGTTCCCCTCACGATCTTCGCCGCCCGAAACCTGTCTCCAAATAGCTTGGCTTTTCGCGGCTCGCGCGAGCTTCTCAATGTTTTTCGAGCCCTTCCAGACGCCCTTATCGCGCTTCTTTTCACCCAGGGCATTGGCCTCGGCCCAATGGCCGGAGCACTCGCCATCGGCATCCATAGCACTGGCTTTGTCGCAAAATCGCTCGCGGATGCGATGGAACGGGTGCCCGAAGGCACCTACGAAGGCGTGCGAGCGTGCGGCGCAACCCGGTTCCAAGTCATCCGCTTCGCCGCCTGGCCCAGCATCGGCCGAGAATTTGCGAGCACGACGCTCTACATCGCCGACCGCAACATCCGCGTCGCAACCACCCTCGGAGTAGTCGGAGCCGGCGGCATCGGCGTCGATCTGCTCACGAGCCTGCGAACTTTCAACACCGGTCGAGCCGCGACAGTAATGGTGCTCATCGTCGGCCTCATCCTCGTCGTAGACGTCATCTCGAACCAGATTCAGCGGAGGTTGCAATGACGGGAATCTGCGCACAGTTTATGGGTCCGCTACACCCGCTTCGACTGACCGAGGTAGCAATACCCAGCCAGTTGGACGATGGCGAAGTTCTTGTCAATATTGAGCTTGCTGCCATCTGCGGTAGCGACTTGCACACATTGAGCGGGACTCGCTCAGAAAGAATCCACACCTCAATGGGACATGAAGGAGTGGGACGAGTCATGCAGTCCTCTCGCGACACGGTCCGTATTGGCGATCGCGTCACTTGGAGCCTCGTTGACATCTGCGGAACTTGTCCAGCATGTGACGCTTACGATCTGCCCCAAAAGTGCCAAAACGTCCGAAAGTACGGCCACGATGGGCCCGGACCAAGCGGCACGTATGCGACTCATATTCTCTTGCAAAAGGGAACAATGATCCAGCCCGTCCCAATCAAGCTGCACCCCCAACTCGCAGCAACCGCGAACTGCGCCCTCGCAACGGCCTGTCAACTGACCGCAGATCCTCCTAAGCCCGAGAGGGCTCTGGTCTTAGGAGCGGGCCTCCTCGGGCTGTATTGCGCACACCTATTAGAATCCATCGGCTGGGAGGTCGAAATTCTTGAAAGGTCCGATGCTCGGCTCCGCACGGCATTGTCGGCTGGGTTCAAACTGTTGAGTTCAACCACCGATGCAGTTGGTCTAATTGTCGAGGCTGCAGGTTCCTCGGAACTTCTACAGTGCACCTATCCATTATTACGCCCTGGCGGAGAACTGCGGCTCGCCGGGCTAGTGCACCCGGAATCACACCTGGGCCTGTCTGCCGAGGACATCATTCGCCGGTGCTGGACCATTCGCGGCTTCCATAACTACCATCCGATTTTCCTAGAGACGGCACTTCAAACCGCGCCCTCATTTCAAGCGCGATTCCCAAGACCGTTCGAACTCGGGCCAGTCTTCTCCTTGCTGGAAATAAATGAGGCAATCGAAGCCGCTAACTCTCGGAGTCACCTCCGCGTTTTTGTAAGTCCAGAAATACGAGTCGGGGTCCCGAGCGTGATGCTCGGGACCCCGAAAGTACTGGGAGCGCTTAATTCACCCGAATCGACGCTTTAGCGGCGGCGGGCTTGTGGTTCACGTTGCCGTTGTACTTAACCTCGATCGCTAGCGTTGTGCCGCTAACCGCCGTGGCTGGCACGGTGAACGGAATCGAGTAAGAGCCTGTTGCCGTCGTTCGAGCGGCGTAAGTTTTGCCATTGTGGACAAATCTCACGACCTGACCAGCGATTGGCTGCTTGGTGGTGGAGTTCAAGAGCGTTCCGGTGATGTTCACCTGAGCGTTCTTTGGACCCGAAGTGGAGTGCGCGGCCACCGTAGTGCTCACCCAGTTGATCGTGAGTGGAGCAAGCGAGTACCGACCGCCACCAAGGCTGGCCATAACTTCTCGCGTTCCCGGAGCGGCGTCAGATGGAATGACGTACTTGATCTTGGCCTTGCCCGTGGTGCTCGATGTGCCGTTTCCGATGTCCTTTCGGTTGACCTGGAACTGCACACGTCGGCCCGAAACGGTGCCCTTACCGCGCTTAACCGTCGCGGTGAAAACGACTTCCGTTCCCGGCGTGCCGGTGCTTGGGGTTAGGGTGACCACATCGCCATCGCCTGCGAGGCTCCAATATCCCGGAATTGAGTTTCCGCTGACGCCATCTGAAATGTATCCAACCGCCGTTCCTTCGTCCGTGACGTTCAACGGGAACGCCCACATTGCGCCATCTGGTAACTCAAGCGGCTCGATGACTCCATTTCGGTAAGCAATCGGCCGGAGCGGCGATACGCCCGCAATCGCTTCGCGATAGAATCCGACTACCACGCCGTTCGATGAGAAACCGGTTCCCCAAAGCGTGGAGTATTCGGATGGAAGAGGCAACGTCGTCGGCTGGCCAGAAGCGGAGTAAGTTGCCAAGGCGAAGCTACCGTTTGGTCCGAAGTATCCGTTGATCAAGGTATCGCCCGCGGCGTTAACCTTGACTCCGCGAGTCTCGATCCAGTCGGTAAGTCCCGTCAGGCTGACTTGCTTATTCACCCACTTAAGAGCGAGCGAATCGGAGCCGAAGGCAACCTTGACCGTTCCAACAACGTGCCCGAGAGCATTGATGCTGTTCGCCGATCCGTTGAGAATGTCGCCTGCCGAACCGATAGGCAAAGTTGGCAAAACGCTCAGCTTTCCGCCTTCCCAAATGGCGGGCAAAGTGCCGCCTGCGGCATTCACATAGCCAACAACCTGTCCGGCGTCGTTGACGTCGAGAGCACCGCCGCCCTCACCTAGCGTTTCCAGTTCTTGGTAGTTTCCGTTTAGCCAGAGAACCGGCACCGTACCGGAGCCCACTTCCACAAACCGACTACCAACAACAAGTCCGCTCTCGCTGACGGCAGTCGCAAATCCGCCGAACCCTTGGGTTGGCAAAGTCGTTGGGGCGGCCAGCTTGCTGTTCCAAACCGCTGGTTCAAGCCGAAAGTTCGCGTCAACAATCGCGCTTCCAACGATGGTTCCGGCCTCATTGGCGTCATAAGCTACTCCTCCAAATCCAAGATCTGGGAGAGCGTTGAACTTGACCTGAGCCACGGCAGTGTGGCTAAGCGTAAAAATTGATATGAGGGCAACGAGTTGCGTTTGCGTTTTCATCTTTTCCTTTGGGAGTTCTCCCTACGCCAGAGTTCTACATCGAAAAAACCGCAAAATCTGCACCCCTAAACATCATCGGGACTTCAACATGGGACAGAAAATCGGCGTTGTCCCATTATTCGTGAGGATCGTTCTCGCACTCCTCATCTGGGCGGATCGAAAAGGCCTGTTCGTTGCCTTCGTACCAAACCATCAGCGCCCGCGTAACTTCCGTCGAATCTAGCGGCTGACCCGACTCATAGCGGTGGCGATAGCTCGAATCGAACATCGCGGAATCGCCTGGGTGCAGCATGTAGGTTTCATCGGCAACCGTCAGCTTCAAAACCCCGGACATGCAGTAAATGAACTCTTCGCCGCTGTGCCTGAACCCTGGCTCTTCCTGATCGCCGAACAGGTCCAAAGTAGCTGCCTGAAGTCTCCCATTCGGAAGCGCCGCATCATGCGTGTGCACGAACCCAGATACAAACCCGACCGATCCCAAACGGCGTCGCTCACCCGGGTCCGCCACCTGGTCAAAATCTTTGATCCCCTTCGGGGCTCGCATTCGGCGGAATGCAATGTGCCACTTGGCTGGATCGTTGCGATGGACGCAGATGATCGCATTCTCCACTTCCTCCGGCGCAGTGAGAAGGTTGGGCAAAATCGTCTGCAACTTGTTGCAGATTCGCGTAAGGAGATTTTCCGCGATCGGCTCGCCCTGCTCAATCTTCAGAACGGTGTTTTTGCTGACGCCAGCCCGCTCGGCCAATTCGCGAATCGTGAGACCACGGTTCGTGCGCAATTGGCGCAGCCGCGGACCAACAAGTTTGGCCGCAGACTCAATATCGGTAACCCCTGTCCAGCTAATGACTGGCATCTTCGCTACTGATTACGAGTACCAAGCGCAAAATGACGGCAGAACTATCCAGAGGGTGGGTCAGATGCCGCGCCGTCACGTTCGTTGAGATAGTGCACCATGATCTCCCGAATCTTGTCGGGGCGATAAGGCTTGCTCACACGATCGTCCATGCCCGAGTCCAGAATCTCTTGGAGGTCCTTCGGCGTGGCTCCCGCCGTGACCGCGATAATCGGCGTTCGGTACCCCTTGTCCGCTTCGTACTCACGAATGGCTCGCGCTGCCGTTAGACCGTCGACTTGCGGCATCTGAACGTCCATCAAAATCACATCAAACCGTCGCGACGTCGCCGCTTGTATCGCCGCCGCACCATCTCGAACCGTCACATATTGAGCGCCCGCCGTGTCTAGAATGTGCGTCAACATCAGCTCGTTGATCGGGTTGTCTTCGCAAACCAACACGCAAACCGAGCCCAGATCGCCACCCCAAATTGCTGGTTCCTTTGCCTTTTGGGCCTCAGGCGATTTCACTTCAACCAACGGAAGGGAGACCGTGAAAATGGTGCCCCGACCGATGTTGCTGCGGACGGAAATGTTTCCGTCCATCAAGTCCACGAGTCTCTTGGTAATCGTTAGTCCCAGACCCGTACCGCCATAGACGCGCGTGGTGGAGTTGTCACCTTGGTTGAAGCTATCAAAGATCTGCTCGAGGCGATCCTCAGGAATTCCGATACCGGTGTCTTCCACTCGAAGTACCAGGTTGCCTTCAATCTTTCGAAGGGCGACCGATACCTGCCCTTGCTCCGTAAACTTCATAGCGTTACCCAGCAAGTTGGTGAGGATCTGGCGGAAGCGGACGGGGTCGCCGAGCCATGTACCTTGCGTCGGCTCGGATGCCTCGAATTTCAGCTTGATTCCCCGGTGAATGGACTCCGGTTCCATGAGGCCGACGACTTCCTTCGCAACCTTGCTCGGCTGGAACTCGACCTGTTCGATCGTGAGTTTGCCGGCTTCGATCTTCGAGAAGTCGAGGATGTCGTTGATAATCGTCAGCAACGCGTCGCCGGAATGCCGAATCCCGAGCGCATACTTCATCTGCTTGCTGGTCAGTCCCGTTTCAATCAGCAAGTCGATGAGGCCCAAGACCCCGTTCATCGGTGTCCGAACTTCGTGGCTCATGTTTGCGACAAAGTCACTCTTCGCCTTGTTCGCAGCCGTCGCCGCAATCGCCAATTGTTCGGCAGTATCCAAGGCTTCCTGAAGTTGCCGCGCCTTTTCGAGAATCATCTCTCGGCTTCGCTGTTGCTCGACGGCAAGCCCGATCGACGTCGCCGCGGACTGGAGCAGCGAAATTTCGGCATTACCAAGCGGACGGGCAGAACTGCGATCTTCGAACACCATCACGCCCCAAACGACCTTGTTAGAAACGACCGGAACGCCCTTCAGCTTCTTCACGTCCAACTCGCGAAGAAGCGCAAGCATCTCGGGTGAACCTGGAGCGATTTCAGACACCATCGCAATTTCGCCGTTCACAATCCGATGCTTGTTTTCCGAGTCGATGCTCGAAATCACGCGGATACCGTCCTCGGCCTTCATGGCATCCGGGCTACCGAACAGCCAGTGCGGCTCGCATGCACCATTCTCCGAACCATCAATCCGGTACATGCTGACCCCCTTCATTTCCAGCGATTCCGCGATTTCGGTGGCGATATCGCTAAGCACGGAATCAACCGATTCGGGGCTCAACAACTTTCGGTTGGCGTTTGCCGTTGCCTGCAACAACCGGTGGACACGCATCGAATCCGTGATGTCCGTGTGCGTTCCAACAAATCGAACTGCCGCGCCTTTGGCGTCTCGGGTGGCTTTGCCACGAGCCATTAACCACCGGTAAGACCCGTCGTTGTGCCGAACGCGGAATTCCGAAGTGTAGATCGGACTCTTGTTCTGCAAATGCGATTCGTAAGCGGTCAAATACCGTTCGCGATCATCCGGATGTACGCGGTCCATCAGCATTTCGAGCGGCACGATCTCCTCGCTCCGCTCCGCGCCAAACATCTCAAACCAACGGTCAGATGCGTACGACCACTTGCTGACCAGGTCGTGGTCCCAGATTCCGTCTTGGCTACCTTCGATAGCCATCTGCCATCGCTCTTCGCTCTGTCGCAGCGCCGAGAGCAACCGGTGTCGAACCGTGGCGTCCCGAATGACCAAAGCCACCGCGTTACCGACTCGGTATAGCTGGAACTCCGCCCACTCTGGCTGGAAGGTCGAAAGCGGCAACGTGCCTTCTTCGGCATGCGGGCGGCCGGTCTCCAAAACCTTCTTGAAGTACTCGCGGCTTCGCTTCCAAAAGTCTCGCGTAAGATGCTTTCGAATCAGCTGGCCGGGCTTGAGATTGCCCTCGGCTGCCACCATTTCCGCACCGCGGCGATTGATTTCCGCAATCGCCATGTCGGCCAGATCGCCCGACGCATTCCACACCGGCTCGAGCAAGATGAATCCATCAAAGCCAGCTTCAATGGCCTCGTGGAAGCGTGCCTGGGTCTGACGGAGTGCGTCGCGGGTAGCTCGTTCCCGCGTGACGTCCGTAAGGATTCCTTGCAACAGCAGCGCGCCGCTGCTTTCAAACGCGATTCGGGCGTCTGTTCGAACCCAAACCGTTCGGCCACTCGGAAGGATGTATCGACATTCAACGCTTAGGTTCAGCGCGCCACGCATGGCTTCTTCAAGCGCCGCTTCGTAGCGAGGGTAATCCTCTGGGTGCAACTTTAGCGAGCGCGGGTTCTCGCCGAGCTGTTCTGGCGACAACTCAAGCACGTCCACCGAACGCGGAGAAACGTACAGGTACTCTTCAAGGCCGCTGGGCATCCGCCGCCAGCGGAACAACACGCCCGGAACGCTCGAAGTGAGCTCGCGCAAGAAGCGGTCTTGGTCTTCGCGCGCTTCTTCTTTGAACTGTTCAAACCGCTTGTTCCAAATGGCCAAGCGCCGACGAAGATGAAATTCGTTCGTGTGCTGCTCAAGGCCACGTGCCTCTTGCTGCTTCAGCAAAGCCTTCTGGTACTCCCCAAGCGCCTCAAACAGCTTGGATTCGGTATCTAGGATTCGCTGGCGGATGCGATCGCTGTTGATTCGCTCTGCAATCAGCGATGCGTCCTCCAACATCTGGACCATCTCGGTATTCGCTTGGCCCAAAGCGATTTGGCAGCGAATGTAGTCCGTTTTGCAAAGGGCTTCCCCGTTTGCATCTTGAGACTTAATACACTTCTGGAGAGCTTTCTGAAGCGTTTCTGCCGCTTCCTCGTACCGCCCCATCTCCAGCAAAGTTTCGCCGTAGCTATGCCACAACGTCGACTCGAAGCTGACAGGCGAGCTCGGATCGTGAACTTCAATGGCTTCCCGAATCGCTTGGAGGGCGCCTTCTGGATGCTTCTTCTTTAGGTGAACGTAGGCAAGATTGTTCAGCGCGGTGGCAATTTTCGTTCGATCTTGAAGTAATCGAGCTCTTCCAAGTGCCGATTCCAACATCCTTTGGGCCTCATCGACCTCATCGTTAAGGATGTAAATAAGCGCAATACCAATCTCGATGCGACGGATGAGATCGATATCGGCTGTAGGCGTCAACATCGAAAGCGCGGACTCGTACGCCGTTAGCGCTTCCGCGCTTTCCGACTGCATGTTGTACGTTCGCCCGAGTTCGACAAGCGCTTCTGCTCGGCCGTGACTGTCATTCAGCGATGTAAAAACGCCGATGGCTTGCTTGAGGATCGGAATGGATCGAACGGGGTCCGAAATCTCTCGGTGGAGTTTGCCCAACTCCACCAGCGCCCGGCCCCGTCCTTCGTGGTGCCCCATCGCTTCCGCATGTAGGGCGGCAAGCTCAAGGCTTTGGATCCCAGATTCACTCGGTTTACGGGTCTGGCTGAACTCTTTGAGCCACGCGTCAAAGCCCGCTTTATCCCTCGGAAGGACATTTGGACTTTGAGACGTGATCATAACTAACGGACCCCACTTCTGCCAAAAGTGTTCAGAAGGAACCCTTAAGACAGATACGGTCTCTTCAGATTGTAGGCAGAAGGTGTTGAGAAACCAACTTCCCTACGTGTCGAAAACCGGAAATGTCCCCCGAAAACGGCACGTGCGGGCCGACCGCTACGCACGGAACGTACTCCCGACTGTGATCTGTAGATACCGTCGTAGGATCGTTACCATGATCTGCCGTAAGAACTAAGAGATCATCTTCCTTAAGTGCGCCAAGTAGTCGTCCAAGGGTGTGGTCAAATGCCTCAAGACAACGGGCAAAGCCCGGCACATCATTTCGATGCCCGTAGCGCATATCGAAGTCTTCGAAGTTGGCAAAGATGAACTTGGCATCCGACTCCAACGCCGTAAACAGCAGCTTCTCATGCTCGGCGTTGGACTGCGTTCTTGGAATCGCCTGGAAGCCCCGATGTCCAAACAGTTCCGGTACGACGCCGATTCCGTACACGTCGCCGAGGTCATCAATCAGGTTGTGCGGCGGCACGAGCGGATAATCGCGCCGACGTTCCGTGCGTTCGTACTTGCCGTTCGCGCCAACAAACGGGCGCGCAATCACGCGCTGAACCTCGAACTCCCCGCGGCACAGTTCTCTTGCCGTTTCACAAATTCCGTAAAGCTCCTCAACCGGAATGACCGCTTCGTTTGCGGCAACTTGGAAAACGCTATCGGCGCTGGTGTAAACGATCGGTGAACCACTAGCAGCGTGCGTCTCTGCAAGCTCTTGGATGATTTGCGTTCCCGAAGCAGGTCGGTTTCCGATGACCGTACGGCCGATACGAGCTTCAAACTCTTGAATCAGTGCCGGTGGAAAACCGTGGGGAAAAGTGGGAAACGCATGATCCAGTTCAATTCCCATCATCTCCCAATGGCCGACAACGCTGTCCTTACCCCCCTTACTCATAGGCTGTAACCGCGCGTAAGAGTGCGGCTTTCCAATGTCGGCGAGGTCAAATGGGCCAATGCCACAAGCGGCCAAGAACCCAACCTTTGCCAAATTCGGAGCGTGAAAGCCGCCGGTGGCTTCCCAAACATGGTGAATCGTTGCCGCTGGCTCTCGATCTCCAAACTCCGTCGCATCCGGCGCGGCACCGGCGCCACAACCGTCGAGCACTAAAACAATCGCTCTCATTGACGGGTCTTACCCGGAAGAACTATTTTCCGGTGGGCCATCCGCGCGGTCAGGAGCGTGGCTTAGACACGAAACCGGCCCAGAACGCGTCTCGCACGCCTCGTAGCCGACTTAGGAGCCTCTCTTCGTTGACATCCGGAGGAACATTGATATGACCCACCTTACGTCCAGGCTTAACCGCTTTGTCGTACCAGTGGACTCGCGCCAAGGGTTCTAGCTCGTATACGCGCCTTCGCGCTTCTTCTAGATTGGCCGCCCCGTTGTCGCGCGGACCCAACAGGTTTGCCATTCCGAATGGTGTCTCAGTAAAGCGCGGCAAAGTCATCCCGGTCACAACCCGAATATGGGCCTCAAATTGGCTGATGTCTGCCCAGTCCAGCGAGTGGTGACCGGTGTTGTGCGGTCGGGGCGCAATCTCGTTCATCCACATTTCCACGCCATGCGGAGTAGACATCTCAAACATTTCCACACCGAAGAGCCCCACCCCGCCGATTGCTCGCACGGCTTCAACTGCAGTTTCCGCGGCCAGCACTCGGCCAACGGGGTCGTTGTAAGGAATCGTGAACTCGCACACCGCATTCGGCTGCAACGTGACCACCGGAGGAAAGACCTGAGTCTCCCCACTTCGCGTAACCAAAACCATCGTCGCGACTTCTCGACGAAACGGCGCGAAGGACTCCATCATCCATCCACTTTGCGAGACGGTCGACCAAACCTTTCCGAGCACATCCGGTGTTCGCACAACATAGGTTCCTTTTCCGTCGTAGCCGCCATAACGGGACTTAAACACCACCGGGAGCGCAAATGTGGAGGTGTCTTTCGGGACTTCGCCAAAACTAGGGCCTTTTAAGCCGGCAGCGGCAAAATACTGGCGCTGCAAGAGCTTGTCTTGGATGATTCGCAGCACTCCTGGGCCCGGGATAACGTTGTTCAGATCGAACCCAGCTTCGGCTGCGGCTTCCTCAATCACGTTCGCCGGGACAAATTCGTTTTCAAGCGTGATGAACTTCGAAACATTCATCAACTCGGCCACGTCTCCGGCGGAGCGCCACTCGCCATTCATGTGTTCCGCGACTTGCGATGCGGAAGTGGCCTCCCCTTGTTCCAATGAAACGCAACGCAGGCCCATTTTCTGTGCCGCCATGATGCTCATTCGCGCCAATTGGCCGCCGCCAAGAAATCCGATATCAAACATAAACCACCTGCTCTGCCCGCACTTGAAGCCTCGTCGAAGTTGCAAGATCGCGTTCGCGAATCACCCCGATCAGTTCCGTTTCCCCCGTCGAACCCGCCTCACTTTCAATGAACTCCACCACCGAATCAACTGATGTCAAATCTGGCTGCGTAAAGTTCATGCTCACCTGAGTTTGCCCCCGCGACGCCAGTTCTAACCCGAGGGCTCTTACGCCAACAAATCGAGGGTCACCTTCTTCTCGGCCAACTCGAATTTTTCTTGCGATCTGCTGAGCGTCGTGAACGGATAAACCGGAAAAGTTAACGTTGACCGCCAAAAGAAAGCCGCGCACGCCCACCACGGTCACGCCCCATTTTCGATGTCGGTCGGCCTGTGCCACCACCCCACCGCGACGTAAATCCGGCAAAGCCATGCCGCTTCCAGACCGCTCGTAGAATCGAACCGGGACACCAAATTGCTCCGAAAACTTCCGGCCAAATTCGTTCACTGCATCCAAAAGCTGGGGCTCGTCGCCTTCCAATAGAACAAACGGGCAAACATCCAGCGCGCCCACTTTTGGATGCACCCCGGAAGCCTCCGAACTCAAATCAATCTGCGGAAACCAACCTTCACAAAGGTGCTGAATGCCGCGACTGACATCATCCCACTCACCCGAGAACGCCGTCACCGTCCGTCGGTGATCAATATCACCCTCGGCGAAATGCACCGACAGGCCAAAAGCACGAAGGTCATCGGTGACCGGGACAAGATTGTCCGGCACCAATGACCAATTGGGAACGGTAAGCACCGTCACTTGGGGCTCACATCGCCATGACGGAGTAACCAGAATCCACGAACAGGAGCTGACCCGAAACACCCTTGCTAAGATCCGAAAGCAGGTACAGCGCCGTGGTCGCCACTTCAGCCTGCGCATACGGTCGTTTCAAAGGTGCGATCTCGTGGACGTTCTTAATCATGTCGCCCAAGCCCTTAACGCCTCGGCCAGAAATTGTGTTGACCGGTCCCGGAGACACCGTATTCACTCGGATGCCACGATCTCCCAAGTCCAGTGCCAAATATCGCACGGCCGATTCCAACGCCGCTTTGCACATTCCCATCACGTTGTAGTTCGGCATGGCTCGCGTGCTGCCCAGGTAGCTCAGCGTGATGACGCTCGCATCCTCGTTCAAAAGGTCTTCCATTTCGCGGCAAAGGCGAATCATGGAATAGGCGCTGGCGTTCATCGCAACCTGAAAATCATCGAGGCTGGTCTCAATAAAGCGGTTCTCGAGGGCCGCCTTCGGTGCATAGCCGACGCTGTGAACCAAGAAGTCCAACTTTCCAATCTGACTCTTAACTTGCTCTTTCAGAAGCCCGTACTGCTCTTCAAAGGCAAAATCGATCGTCAGAGGAACGAAGTTCTCGCGATCGGCGGTGAGCTTTTCGACGCCCTCCAGGAGCCGCTCGTTCTGTGCACCAATTCCAACAATCGCGCCGTGCTGATTGGCAAGGTCCGCAATGCCCCAGCCCAGCGAGTTTTTGTTCGTAACGTTAAGGACAATGCCCTTTTTGCCTTCGAGCAACATGAAGGGGACTTTACCCGCCCCTCCCGATTGCCCTTCGGACCGAACCCAAGCTTCAGCCCCGCCGCGTCGGCGCAGTCACCCCAAAGTTCACCAGGTTCGCATCCGGATTCAAGCGGGCCGAGAACTCTGAGAGCATCAACTCTGCATCGGAAAGAAAGGCAAACGAACCCGTAATCTCCCCTTCCCAAATTTGCTCAACCACCCAAGCTGGAACCGGCAACCAAACAACCCGCTCAGGTGTCTCAACCCGTACTTCCAAGACCGTCGCATTCGTTCTCGAGTCCGGATAGATGAACTCAAAAACGAGCGCCGTGGGTTCGTAACGCGTGGCACCAACCTGGGGTTCTCCCTTGGCGCGGGCTTCTTTAAGCCGGTCCTCATCGAAAGTTCCTTCCGTCGGTGCCTGGCCAGCCTTCAGGGCTTGATAGATCGACAGCCGCTTTTCCGCGGCAAAAGTGTTTAAGCTCATGGTGAAAGTTACGTTCGCTTCGGAACGTTTGCCCGCATCGGTTTGGTTCTCACAAACTCCGTCAATTTTTTACGCAAGGACCGCGACATGCTAAAGTTCAGCAGCATCTGGCCATGAACTCTCGGCTCGATGAGGAGCCGAAAAGGCACATCGGCAGAATGGCCCTCGATACTAATCCATCCGCCCATCCCCAACATCGTGTGGACATTTGGACGGAAACGGACCCGCTCGACATCATCTCGCCGCACCCGAATCTTCCGCGTGTCGCTCACAAACCGAATCTCATCTTGGTCCAACACCAAGAAGCCGACGTCTTCGTGGGCATCCAGAACCCCGGCAAACTTGGGCGAGGCAAAGCCAACAAACCATCGCTGGGCTCCAAGATTCTCCCGGCGAAACTCCAACCGCTTTCGTAGCTCGGCTTCCATGTGGCGATTCACCTGAACGCCCGAGAAGTTCACGCCAAGCCACCCGCAAAATAGCCCGGCCAGCATCCACCACAACCCCTCCCCGAGATAGTCCTGTTTCTGGAGAATTTGGACAAAGCCGTAAGCCGTCGGCGGGAGCCAAAACAGAAACGGAATGAGATTCCCCATCAGACGGCGCTGACGGGTCCAAATTTTCGTTTCCGGTTCTTGACTCACAGCGGCATAATACAACCACCATATGGGCAACGGCAGGCTTCGGGTCATCCGCATCGTTCCCGGCCCCAATCAGGTCTCGGCGATCGTGCGCCAGTTTTGCCAAATCCCCGAAGGCATCATCACCGCATTTTCCGACTCGATCTTGCCGTTTGTCATGTCGGTCGTGCCCGAATACACCGCCGAGGTCAAGCCGTTTGGAGATGTCAGCCGAAAGATGCTCCGGCTTTGTGGCCAAGAACCACCGAAAATTGCCGCCGCCACGTACATCCAGGCTGCCGTCGCTCGTGCCTGCACCGACCTCGATGATGAATCCCCATTCCACGGCTCACGGAACTTCGTTGGTACCCACATCGCCATCGCCGATGCCCTTCACGAACTGCACGCGTGGGGCTTGGATGCCGAGCGTCTCGATGCCATTGCCGTCCAAACAACCGACCCGCTGCGGGCGAAGAAACTTGAGTCTCTCGCCGAAATCGACCGCGCCGTAACCACCCGGCTCGAATCGCTGAATCTCTGCCGAAACTCGGTTCAGCTTCAATCGTGCTTCGGTGAAATCCCTGAATTCGATGGCGACTCCAAGCGGTTGCTCGTCATCGTGGGCAGCGAGTTCTCGCCGCTCCGACTCAAGTGGCTCCGGTGGGCGGCGGAAGCCGGACTCGAAATCACCGCGGTCTTCTATCGCCATTCCGGCACCGCCGACCTCTTTGCCGGCGCAAACCGCGCCATCGATCTTCTAGACCAACCGGTCGAAGATATTGGTGACGGAAACGCCTTCATTCGACAACTTTTCGCCGAGGACTTCGAGCCGACATCCGACATCACCGTCCAATTGCGCAGCGCACCCGATCCACTTGCCGAATGTGAATGGGCCATTCGCGCCGTGCTCGAACACGGCCGACCGGACGATGCCGCGATCTACGTGCGAGATTTGGAGCCGTACGCCAGCATCCTGAAAGCGACCGCTCTGCGGTTTGGCGTACCGCTTTCCATCGCTCACCGCGTCCCGCTGTTGACGAACGCCGCCGCCCGGGCCAGCGTCCGTCTCCTCAAGTCGCTCTGCGGCGAAGACGTCAGGCTACTGCGGTTCATTCCGACACTTTCGTACCTTCGGCTCTCGCGCGATGATCAAAATCGGCTGAGCCAAATCATCGAAGATGCGCACCGAAAGCGCCAAAACGCCTGGGATGAGCTTGAATACGTCCTGAAAACGGAAGGCGACCGATTCAAATGGCTCGTAACCGTTCTGGAATGGCGACGACGGGCGTTCGCCCAGCCCGCGACCAGCGTCGAATGGCATGAGCGCCTGAAGGAACTCCTGCCGACCCTGCCTTGGTTTGACGCCGCGGACACCCGCCAGCCGGAACTCAATCTCCGGGATCTGAGCGCTATGCCCGCGCTTCTGCGTGGCATCGCGGCTTACGCCAGCGTCGATCAAGTCGGTGAACCCCAGCCAATCGGATTCGAGTCGTTCGTCAAACTCGCCGAGACCCTTTGGGATCCCATCCAGATCACTCTCCCCCGGTCTCCGACCGGACTTAAGGTCTGCAGCAATCCAGAGCAAATGCCAAACGTGTCCTTCGTGGCCATTTTGGGAATGCTCGAAGGCGTCTTTCCGAAGCGCCGCTCCGAAAATGCCGTCCTAGACGATGCCGATCGCGAAGAGATCTCCCGCTTCGCCCCGGACCTGCCGTGCCTTTCGAACTCCCACGACAAAGCGCGGGAAGAGCGGGACCTGTTCTACCAAGTCTGCGCGACCGCGAACGCCAAGCTGTACTTGAGCTATCCACGCACCGTCGGCGACAAGGACAACATCCCGGCCTACTATCTGGAAGTCGTTAAGCGCCTGATCCGCGAGCCAGACGAAGAGAACTTCCGCCGCCGAAACGTCGTGCCCAGCACCCCCACCTTGGCCCCAGATGTCGCTTTAGCCCAATCTCTCAGCAACCGTGCAACGAGCAGGCGGGTGTTCGACTTATCGACCGCCCAAGCCAAGGCCGTCATACCTGGCACCATCCCAACCACCTTCCGCATCAACGAACTCGCGGATGCCCTTGAGTGCCCGTTCCGCTACACCTTCCGCCGACGGCTCCACATCCACGCCCGTTCGAAAGGCGCGCGCTGGTACCAACTCACCCAACTTCCTAACAACTCAACTCTCGCGAGCCAATCGTCTCGCGCTGAAGCCGAGGCTGCATTGACCACGACTTTAGAGGCCCTTCTCGAAGAACAGTACGCCCACGTGCCTGATTACGAACTTCGCCTCATGCGCGCCGGCGGGCAGCGCGTGATTCAAGAATGGGTCGCCCGCGAGTTCGATGCCCGAGAGCACTGGAACCGCGGCGAAACCCAGGTCAACGTTGGCTTTGATCGCTTCAACGACCGCCCGAACCGAATCGGTGACATCAGGCTCATCGGCACCGTGCCCGCTGTCTCGGAATCTGGGCCGGTTGATGTCGTCCATTTGTACAAGTCTAGTAGCGACAAAATTAGCGAAATCTCTGCCAGGGATCGTTTTGAACTCGGCCTTTACATGCTCGCCTTCTGGCAGCCCGGAAGGTTTGTCTTTGTGGAAGTCGATGCTATGAATGGCAAACGTATTCGCTATGGAGTGTCCAGCGACTACGGGCCGTTTCACGCGAAAGACGTCGCACGCAAGCTGACAATGGAGTACTTAGAAGCCTCCAAATCTGGCGCAGATGCTTGCAAGGCTGTCCTGCGAGAGACCAAGGAAACGTTGTTAACCGTCCTCCAAAACATTCGCCAAGGCTCAATCGCGGCGATCCCGGGCAGCTACTGCACCTTCTGCGACCACGCCGAACTCTGCCGCGTCTCCGGCGACTATGCCCCCGCCGATGAGGAGGCCGGAGAATGAGATTCACCACCGAGCAACTCGCGGTGATCGAAAACGATCAGTCCAGCTTTGTGGTCGTTGCCGCCGCCGGATCGGGCAAAACCTCCGTCCTCGCCGAGCGCTATCTCCGCCTCGTCCAGCAAGGCCATTCGCCCGATTCCATCCTGACCATCACCTTCACCAACAAAGCCGCCGCGGACATGAAGCGCCGAATTGTTGACCGGCTACGACGTGAACGCCTGTATGACGAAGCCCAAATCGCGGAAACCGGCCCGATACAAACCTTCCATGCCTTCTGCGAACGCATCCTTCGAGAAAACGCCCTCCTCGCTGGCCTAGACCCCCAGTTCGACATCTTGAGCCCCGGCGATGCCTCCCAGCTAAGACGCCAATGCATTCGAGACGTCCTCGCCACGGACCTGCAAGAGTTCCCCGAGGCCGCCGACCTAGTACGAACCGCTGCCGGAAAACGAGACTTCCAAGCTAGCACGCCCTACCAACAGCTTGAGGACACCGTCATTGGCGTGCTGGAGGGAATGCATAGCAGCACCTTCTCGGACGATCATTACGAGCAGAAATTCGGAACTCTCGAAGCTGCTCGGGCGTCGTTCGGGCGATTCGTCCAATCACAAATTGATCCCGACCTAGACCTCGATCTGTCTGATTTCTCGATCGAGGATTGGCCAGAAGCCATCAGCTCTGCCTACGCCGCCGCAAAAGCGAAAGACCGCTCTCGTTTCGCCAAACCAGCCTGGCTCAAGAAATCGATCGGCAAGGATCAGTCCGCCTACCTTCGCCACACCGTAGGCGTGATGCAGCTCGCGCTCGACGCCTCGTGGCGCATCCGCGTGCAAATGCGGCGATCTCAGCAGTTCGACTTCAGCGCCCTTGAGCACCTCACGGTTGGCTTGTTGAAGGACCGCGTGGAAGCCCGAACCCGCCTCCAGCGCCAGTACCGCTACGTCATGGTCGACGAATCGCAGGACATGAACCCGATCCAGGACGAGCTCGTAAGCCTCCTCGGCGTTCGAGAAGTCATGCAGGTCGGCGATCCGCAGCAGAGCATCTACGGCTTCCGCATGGCCGATGTCGAGCGGTTCCAGTCGAAAGCATCAAACTCCAGCACCCTCCGGCTCGGGTTCAACTTCCGCTCCGAGCCGGGGATCATCAACTTCGTCAACGAGTTCTTCCGTGACCAATGGCCGGAGCATTACTCGCCGATGCAAAAGTTGGGACAACCCACCGAGGGCCCCGGAGACGATCCCTTCGCCGGGCCATCTCTCAACTTCGAAGGCGTCGAGCACTGGCCGATCGGGGACACGAACTACGCGCTCATCGGAACCCGAATCCAGGAGCTGATCAAAGACGGGACCGCACCTGGCAAGATCACGATTCTTGTCCGGAGCATGACCTTTGCCGTCAGCATTCAAGAAGTGCTGGACAAGCTCGGCGTTCCTGCCGCCATCGTGGGTGGGTCTACCAAGTTTTATGCCCGCATGGAAGTGCGCGATCTCGCGAACATCCTCACCGCGCTCGCGAGCCCGTACGACGACTTTGCGTTGCTGGCAACCCTCGGCGGACCCGCCGCCCAGCTTTCGCTTGACGCTCTGGTTGCCCTCAGTGCCGTCACCCCGGTGTCGGAGCAACTTTCCAGCATCCAACTGGAATTGCCCGAGGATCAAGCGAAGCTCAACGCCTTCCGCACCTGGTTCGAGCCGCTCCGAGAAGGCGCCGACCGCATGTCCGCCGCCGAAGTGCTTTCCGAGGTGTTCCGCTCAAGCCCCCTGCTCGTCCACGTCGCGAAAGGAGCGGGCGGTGAGCAAGCGCTGGCAAACGTTCGAAAGCTCTTGATGATGGCAAGTGACCAGCCCGACCTCGGACCGCTGGACTTCGCCGAACAGATGCGAACCATCAGCGAACTGAAGGAACAAGAAGGCGACGCCCCGGTTCATGAAGACGATAGCGTCGGCGAGTCCGAGCGCCCGGTCCAAATCATGACGATCCACAAAGCCAAGGGCTTGGAGTTCGACACCGTGGTGCTTCCGGACACAAAGGGCGGATTCAAAAAGCGCATCCGGTCGGTCATCTTCGATCAACGGCTCCCGCTCCTCTCGGTAAAGCTCGAATCGGGCGAGGGCCTGATCCATCGCATGCTCGACCATCTGATGTCCGAACGTTCGCTCGCCGAGGAATTGCGCGTGCTATATGTCGCCCTCACTCGGGCCAAGCGGCGACTGTGCATCGTGAGCGTCAACACCGATCGGGACTCCGCCACCCAGCGCCTTCAACGCACCTTCAGCCGCCTCGGCGATAGAGTCACCACCCGCGGCGCCGTGAGCCCGCCCGACGAGAACTCGGTACCCTCTGACGAATGACGCGCATTGCGGTGGTCGGCGGAGGGTTGGCTGGTCTAACCTGCGCCAAGACCCTAGAAAGTGCCGGGTTCGCGGTTGATCTCTTTGAGCAGTCCGACCGCGTCGGCGGCAAGTTAAGAACCGACACCGTCCGAGGCTTCCGAGTGGATCGGGGTTTCCAGGTGTACTTCCCGGCCTACCCAAACGCCCAGGAACTCCTCGATCACAAGAAACTCGATCTGAAGTTCTGGAAGAACGGAGCACGGGTCTGGACTGGAGACGCCTGGAATCTAATCGACGCCGACCGACCACTTTCGACGGCGATCTCGCCGCTTCTCGGCTTAAAGGACAAACTGCTCACCCTTCGGCTGAGGCAATACGCCCTCGGCCTTGAAGGAGCCGAGAGAAGCAAACTCGCCGACGAATCGGCCGAATCCTTCCTTCGCGGATTTGGCATGTCCGATGCCTATCTCGACCGGTTTGCGCGGCCGTTTTTTGGCGGCATCTTCCTGGATCGCTCCCTCAACGTCTCTGCGCGGCAATTCCTGTTTGTCTTTGCCTGCGTGGCCCGAGGGGGAGCGGCGACCCCGGCGAAGGGAATCGAAGCGATCCCCCAGCAATTAGCATACGGCCTCAGAAACACCCGAATTCGAACCGCCTGCGACGTAGCCGAAGTCAGCGGCACCTCGGTGCGAGTGCTTGGAGAAAGCGCGAAGAGCTACGCCGCCACCATCGTTTGCGCGGGCCATACCGGAACGGAATCCTTAACCCATCAGCCGGTGGTTAGCGGGGTGAAGTCCTCCGTTTGCCTTACCTATGCCGTACAAGATCCGCTGGTCACCGAGCCGTACTTGCTGCTCAACGGCAGCGGACATGGTCTTATCAATGAGGTCGCCCCGCTTAGCATCGTTTCGCCAGACCTCGCGCCAAACGGCGGGCATCTCTTCAGCGCAACCGTCCTTGGCCAAACCGAAGTCCATCCTGAGGCGGTCGAAGCCGAGGTTCGCAAGTGGTTCCCGGCCCATTCCTTCCGCGGGCTGACTTTGCTGAAAGTCGATCAAATCCTTGACGCCCAGTTCGCCCAACCGCCCGGTTTCCAAGATCGAACGCCAGCGTACGAAACCAGCATCCCCAACCTCTGGCTGGCGGGCGACTTTAGCCAAAACTGCAGTATCGACGGCGCAATGCAAGCGGGCCGCCAATGCGCGCAAGCCGTGGCACGTAGGTACTCAGCATGAAGGTAGGCATCATCGGAGCCGGAATGGCTGGCTTGGCCGCCGGACGCGAACTCCAAAAACTCGGCCACGAAGCCATCCTGTTTGAGAAAAGCCGAGGACCCGGCGGCCGATGCGCCACCCGTCGCCGTGGCGAATTTTTCTGGGACTCCGGTGCAACGAGCATCCTGCCTCGGGGCAAAGCCCTGGAGCAAGTCATTCTTGAAGAGCTTTCAACCACGGAACTCACCAAGGTCACCCTTCCCGTCGCGACCCACGAAAACCTCCGCGTGCGGCCAGGCGATCCGCGCCGGGGCGGAACGCGCTACTGCTACCAAAACGGAATGAACACGTTGGCAAAGCTACTTGCCGCTGGTCTGAACATTCGTTCCGAAATCAGCGTGGACTCCATCGAAAAAGTTGGGGAGCGGTACCGAATCGTCGACGATGTGTTCGACGCAGTTATCCTCACCTGCCCGATTCCCCAAACCAGCCTTTTGCTGTGGGGAATGAATGAGTCCCGCCCGATCGGGAATGTCCGTTACCGCGCTTGCATTAGCGTTCTGCTCGGTTACGAAACGCCGTTGCCCGAAACCAGCTACTTCGCCGTGCTCGACCCCGAACAATCGCACCCGCTGACTTGGCTCAGCCTCGAAAGTAACAAAGTTCCTGGCCGCCCGCCGACCTTGGTTGCCCAGATGAACCGCACTTTCAGCGCGCGAGAGTACGACCGACCGGATGCCGATCTTGTGAGTACCGTTTCGACCTACGTCGGCGAACTCATGGGTAACGCGCATGCCGTGCCGACCGTCAGCGATGTGATGCGCTGGAAATACTCACAACCAGAAAGCTTTGCCGACTTCGGTCAGGTGAACCCACCCGGATCTAAGGTCATCCTGGCCTCGGATGGCCTACTTGGCGGGCATCTAGAAGATGCCTATGAAGTCGGGCTAAAAGCCGCTAGAATGTTGGCACTATGAGACCAAAGTCTCTGTTCATGGCTTTAGGCTTTTCCGGGTTCGTTGCGTTTAGTTTCGCGCAAGGCGGATCGATCGAATTGATCGTGAAGCAGAAAACGGAAGATGGCGTTTGGACCGATCTCGGTAAGGCCGTCGTGAGCCAGAAGCTTCTGACCCAGGGCGGCAAGAGCGTCGAAGTCCGCCTTGAGAACGGCGACTTGACCACCCGCCAGCAAAGCATTTACGACATCAAAGGGCAAATGATCCGGCGTTACGTGCAAAGCCTCGAAAAGGGCCGACCAAAAGATTCCAAGATCGTGACCTTCGACGCCAAAGGAGCGAACGTCGTGATCGACCGCTCGGGAACTCGCGAAACCCGAAATGTGCCGTTCCTGAAGGATGTGCCGATCGCGAACCCGAGCGAGTTCTGGTTCATCCGAGAAAAGCCGAAAGCCGGACAGACCGTTACCTGGCAACAGTTCACGGAAGCCGACGTCTGGACTACCGCGAAGGCCGTCTACAAGGGCCGTGTTCCTTTGCCGGGCAAAAACGTCCAGGCGGAGCTGGTGGTCACCGAATACAACAACCGCAAGGTCGAATCGTTCTTCGACGATAAGGGCCAAATTTTGCTGGTGCGCGACAGCATCGGCATTCAAATGGAACGCCAGTAAACTAGCGGAATGGCAAACCTGCGGGTTGGAATCGTTGGCGCTACCGGTCGAATGGGCACCGAAATCGCCGCTGGGCTGAACTCCGATCCCGAATTCACCGTCGCGTTTGGCATCTCGCGGCAAAGCGGCAGAGTCCATCCCACGGTTCACGAGCTTCCAATGTTCACGGATCTTGGCGAAGCGATTCAGGCACATCCGATCGATGTCCTGCTTGATCTGTCACACCGACAAGTCGCCGTCCAAAACACCCACGTGGCCGCCGAGCAAAACGTGCCCTCCGTCATCGGAGCCACTGGCCTTGCCCAGGCTGACTTAGAGCACCTCTCGGACATCGCCGTTTCGAAAGAGCTCGCCGTACTTTACATCCCGAACTTCGCCATTGGTGCCGTGCTGATGATGAAGTTCTCCGAGCTTTCTGCCCAATGGCTACCGGATGCCGAGATCATCGAAATGCACCACGAGCGTAAAGAAGATGCTCCAAGCGGAACGGCCATGCTCACCGCCGAGCTGATCCAACGTGGACGTTCTCGGCCGCCGATGCCACTGCCAACCCCATTCCTGAAAGCCGAAGGCGCACGCGGCGCCACCGTGGCCGATGTTCCGGTGCACAGCGTCCGCCTGCCCGGCATGTTGGCCCACCAGCAGGTCATGTTTGGTGGTCTCGGTGAAACCTTAACCCTGCGACACGACAGCCTCAGCCGAAGCTCGTTCCTCGCCGGAGTGAAGCTGTCTTGCCAGGCCGCAAGAACGTCCAAAGGACTCACCGTAGGCCTAGACCAGATATTGTTCCCGTCCTCTCGCTAAGGTCCGGTACAGTTTCACCTATGGCATTACCCGCCGCTGGCGAAGAAATCGCGGTTCTCCATACGAACCTTGGCATCATCAAACTTCGATTCCTGGAAGACAAAGCTCCGAAGCACGTTGCTGCTTTCAAGAAGCTTGTGACCGATGGCTACTACGACGGTATCCACTTCCACCGAGTTATTCCTGGCTTCATGATTCAGGGCGGCTGCCCGAACACCAAACCAGGCGCGACTGGCCCTGCCGGCACCGGTGGCCCTGGCTACACGATTCCTGCGGAGTTTAACGACGTGAAGCACGAGCGAGGCATCCTGAGCGCCGCTCGAACCGCCGATCCAAACTCGGCCGGAAGCCAATTCTTCCTCATGGTGAAATACTCGCCGCACCTCGACCGTCAGTACTCCGCATACGGCGAAGTGTTTGAAGGCATGGATGTCGTAGACGCAATCGTGAACTTGCCTCGCGATCGCGCGGATCGACCTCTTCCGGCCAATCCCGCTATCATTGAGAAAGCAACTCTCGAAACCTACGGAGCTACCGAATGATTACCCGCATCTTGCCTTTGATCCTTGGAATTTCCATGCTCGGCTTTGGCTGTGATTCAAAGCCGGCCGAAACCGCAACTCTCGACTCGAACACGACGACTTCGGGCTCTTCCTCGACTACCCCATCGACCCCAGCAGAAACTCCTGCTGAGCCAGCGAAGACTGAATCGACGCCAGCTGACCAGAGCAAGTCTGTCGATAAGCCACCGTACGCCGATACCGATGTCTCGGCATCCGATGTCGTGGTGATCGAAACCAGCATGGGCACCATGAAGGCGAAGTTCTTCCTGGATAAAGCACCAAACCACGCCAAGAACTTTGTTTACTTGGCCAAGAAGGGCTACTACGACGGCACGCGATTCCACCGCATCATCAAGGGCTTCATGATCCAGGGCGGCGACCCGAACACCAAGCCCGGCGGCGAGAAGAACGGACCTCCAGGAACCGGAGGCCCAGGCTACAACGTGAAGAACGAGTTCAACGACACGCCTCACGTGGGTGGAATTCTCAGCATGGCGCGGTCGCAAGACCCCGACTCTGCGGGAAGCCAGTTCTTCGTGGTGCACAAGACGGCTCCACACCTTGACGGCCAGTACACCGCTTTCGGCAAGCTGATCTCCGGCATGGACGTTCTGGAAAAGATTGCCAACGTGAAGACTCAGCCAGGCGATGCTCCGGTTGAGCCCGTGATCCTGAAGTCCGTTAAGATCGTCAAAGGCTGATCTGAATGCGAAGGTTCTCTTTTCGCGGCCTAAAGTTGCCGCAAAGGAGACTTAGCCAGACGCTCGTTGTTGCCGCCGGTACCTACGCCCAGGGCGTGGCCGGCGGCTTAATGTTTGGCTTGCCCCTCCTCTTCACCATGGAGATGTGGCAGCACGGCGCAACCATCCCTTCCGCTCACCTGCTTTTGAGCATCGGGCTCACCTTCGGGATTCTGCTCCTGTTTAACCGAACGGTCGGGACCCACCCAGACGCATCATTTCGAGATGTCGTCATGGAATCCGTCGAAGAACTCGGCCTCGGTTTCATCGTCGCCGCGACCGTTCTCCACCTGATCGGTCGAATTCACGTCCACATGCCGTTCGCGGAACTTGCCGGCAAGGTGACCATGGAAGCCCTCGTCACCAGCATTGGCGTCAGTATTGGCACCGTGCAGTTTGGAGCGAATGCCAATGGTGCCAGTACGAATAAGCGCGAAGTGCCGATCCTAGGGCAAATCGCGGTCGCTTTCTGCGGTGCCATTTTCGTTGCGGCGAGCGTTGCACCGACCGAGGAAGTGCTCCTTATCGCGGTCGAGTCATCGCCGGTGAAAGCGTTCCGAATGTTAGTCGCCTGCCTTATCCTTACCGCCCTGATTCTTGGCTTTACCGACCTTCGCCGAAGCCGCGATTTCCGAACGCAGTGCGCCATCCCGCGCCTCATCTTTGGTCCGGTTGTCACCCTTGGCGTTGCGCTAGTGACGGCGACTGTCCTGCTGTGGTTTTTCCGCCACCTTGACGACCGGTCGTTTGCCGTCAATCTTCGCCAAATTGTCACCCTCGCCGTACCAGGAGCCCTTGGAGCCTCCGCTGGTCGAATTCTCTTTAAGGCATGAAACGAACCATTCTCGAAGTCGCGGTTTTCACCATCAGCGTGATCATCATTCTGATCGTCTCAATCGGCCTGTTGATCGACATCAATCAGGGGCGCGACCGAACGGTGAACTTTAAGATCGCGATCACGAGCGTCCGGAAAATCAACGACAGCTACGACGTGGCGATCAAGCTAACGAACTTGGGCCGGCAGACCGCCGAACAAGTGACGGTGGAAGGGACGGTAAACAATGAGACCGCGTCCATCACCTTCGATTACTTGCCTAACGACTCTTCGGATCGAGGAGTCTTGCGGTTCTCCGCGGATCCAGAGCAGTTTCCGCTCCAGACCCGCGTCACGAGCTACCGCTTACCGTGAAGGTGCGGAGAGAACTGGGCTTCGGCCCGCTTCGGTGAGGTACTTCAGCACGTCGGCCACCTTTGGAATCGTGCGACCTTCGAGGAACTTGGTATCCAGCGTTCCGGCCTTTCGGTTTGCCGCCGCCGCCAAGCCGTTGAACTTGGAAACATCGGCGGAAATTCGACCGCCTGCCTGCTTCGAAAGGAACGATGCCTGTTCTGCATAAGCAGCCGCCGCCGCGTAGTGCGCAATCGCGCTTTCTGGACTGGCCTTGATTGCGGCCTCACCGTAGGCAACCGCTTCCGCTGGTTTGTTTTGGTACAGAAGTACGGTCAGAACGCCAGAAAGAGCTTCCGCCGATTCTGGGCGAGCCACCAGCGCAGTGTCGTAGAAGGCGCGCGCCGTGTCGTACAGGTAGTCGAGCTCCTTTTGCTCCAGCTTGCTGCTGGTGACGACGGCCATCGACTCGTTTCCGCGCTCGATGTAGGCGTCTACGTTCGTTGGCTCGGCCAAGACCGATCGCTCAAAGCCCCGGCGTCCCTCTTGGAACCGTCGCAGTCGGTTATTCACCGCTGCCACGTAATACCAAGTCTCGGTTCGCTGAGCGCGATCGTTGACAAGTCGGTTTGAAAGATTCGCAAGAACGTTGGTGCGGTTGTACTTGAGCGCAATAAAGGCCTGGGCGGTCAGCACACCAAGGTCGGACTCGTTCGAGAGGAGGGCTTCTTTGATCGCCTCATCCGAATTCGTGGTTTCGCCCAGCTGTGCGTTGGCCACTGCTGCCGTCGCAAACGAATACGCGTCGAGCTTGCCGTACCGCTTCAGCGTTCCGAGCACCTTCAATGCGTCCGCGTAGCGGCCGGTTCGAACGTAAGAGTAAGCCAGTCGGTTGGCCAGGTCAGTTCGCGAGTTGTCTCGATCGAATGCCGGGGCAACGGAGTTGATGACCAGCGAGTACCGCTGGGCGCGAATCGCCGCATCGGCGTAGGCAACCAGATTGATGTCCGTCGGCGCGCCGAGCTGATCGAGCGTAGCGTCAAGGACGCGCTTTCGAGCTTCGACGGCTTGCTTAAATGCCGATCGGATCGAAGCTAGGGTTCCGGCTCGGTCGCCATCGCGGCTAACGGTGTTGAAAGCACGGCGAAGGTTTACACCCGAGAGCACTTCGGAAGCGGCGACGTTCACCGGATCAATCGCAAGCGCATCTTCGGCAAACTTCTGCGCCGTATCGAAAATGCCCAGGGCAAAGTTGGCGCGGGCGAGCAAAACTCGGGCGGCAACAGACTTCTCTTCAATCTTCAGAGCAATGCGACCGCTGACGATGGCTTCTCGATACTTGCCGTCCGAGAAAGAAACGGTTCCCTGTTCGATGTGGAATCCCGCGCCTTTCGAGAGACCGTTATCAATGCGGACGGTGATGGTCTTTTCGGCAGATTGACCTTCGGCCGTGAACGCCTTAAATCGGAGTTTGAGCGGGCCCTCTTCTTCAGCAAGCGAGTCGATGCGGAACTCGTAAGGAGTGCTGGTATCGCTGTCTCGTAGGTCAGCCCCGACGTAAAACTCAACCTGGTTCACGTTGTCGTCAGGATTGGTGTTCGTTACGGTGACGCGAAACTTCCGCTCGCCCGTGACGACCTGCCCTTCTGGGCAGTCGACGGTGACCTCCACCTTTGGTGCGAGGGCGATTGCCCAGAATGCCGAAGTTAGTGCGATCATGCTCATCGTAAAATAACCTGTCGCAAGTATGACGAAACTCAAGCCTCAGTAATTCAGGCTAAACCGCAATTTCTCCGCGCTCGTGCGTGCGAATGCGGTAGGCGTCCGCTACATCCTCAATAAAAATCTTCCCGTCATCGGCCTCACCCGTCCTCGCGTTCTTGAGAATGGACTCAACGATCTCTTCGACTTGGGCATCCGCGACCACAACTTCAATCTTCGCTTGGATCGGCATCGGCACGACGCCGACAAGGTTCGAATAGCGTTGATCTCGAACCGGCGAGACCCCAACGCCCCGAACGTCGCTCACCGTCATGCCGTTCACTTCTGCGGCGGCAATTGCCGACTTCACCATTTCCACCCGGTGCGGGCGCACGTAGCAAGTAATTCTCTTCATTGAAAAAAAAATGCGCGGCGAGAAAAATTCGCCGCGCAAAAGTAAGGTGTCTTCGCTACGATTGAATCATTGGCTCTTGAGCCGTAAATTCAACCGCAATTTTTTAGCCACGCGAACTGCAGGAGCCGCATCCACCGCCGCCTGCAACCGCGCCTTCGCCTTCCGCTTTGAAGCTAGAGCCACAACCGCAGCTCGAAGTCGCGTTTGGATTCTCAATCTTGAATCCGCCGCCGAGAACGTCGTCAACGTAGTCCACGTGACTGCCTTCCATGTAGCTGAGGCTGATCGCGTCGACCAGGATCTTGATGCCGTTCTGCTCGAACAACTTATCGTCTTCTTCCGGCGAATTGTCGTCGAGGGCCATGCCGTACTGAAGTCCGGAGCAACCGCCACCGGCCACCCAGACACGAAGGGCCGCGTTGTCTTTGCCCTGGCTCTTGATAAGATCGGCCAATTCGACTTCTGCGCGCTCAGTTAAGGTGATCATTAATTCTCCATACGTCCTGAAACGAACGATTGATGGCTTTATTATTGCTCAACTTCTCGCCATCCCCCCGAGCCCAGACTAGAAAATGGGCTTTTCGAACCTAGTAGACTGTAGGACGGAGTTATTGAAGAGTGCCATACGTTGTCGCTGAACCCTGTATCGGAGTGAAAGATAAGTCGTGCATGACCGTTTGCCCGGTCGACTGCATTTATGAAGCGGATGACCAGGTTTTCATCAACCCGGATGAATGCATCGACTGCGGACTTTGCGAGCCAGAATGCCCGGTCAACGCCATCTTCGTGGACAGCGAAGTGCCGGCGAACTGGAAAGACTTTATTGAGCTGAACGCGAAAGAAGGTCGCCGCCTCGCCGAAGAGCGGTAATTCAAATGCACGCCCCAATCGCGGACGGTTTTGACGAGCCGGTGGATTTCGAGGAGACCGAAGCCCACCCGCGACCGGGTCGCGCCGAATCGGTCTTAGGTGGTGCCCAAGACCAGTTCATCCTAGAATGGGGCCGCATGAGCTCCAGTTGGGGCATCAACCGCACGATGGCGCAGATTCACGCGCTCTTGTTCGTCACCGGCATCCCGCTTGAGGTCAACGAGATCATGGATCGCCTGCAGATCAGCCGCGGCAACGCGAGCATGAACCTGCGCGAGCTAATGGACTGGGGCGTTGTGCGTCGTTTCCGCCAACCTGGCGACCGTAAAGACACCTACATCACCGAAACCGATCCGTACCAAATGATCATTCGGATCGTGAAGGAGCGCAAGCGACGAGAGATTGACCCAACGGCGGAGGCAATCGAAGAGATCCTTTCGCGACTTCCCGAAGGCGACCCCGACGA
>Ga0164294_10000299_pt1 | contig 46458 bp, 39 predicted proteins | sample GEODES005metaG_FD_111479 | JGI IMG/M metagenome (GOLD analysis project Ga0164294, IMG submission 111479) | Oligotrophic lake water microbial communities from Sparkling Lake, Wisconsin, USA - GEODES005 metaG | ecosystem: Environmental > Aquatic > Freshwater > Lake | place: USA: Sparkling Lake... | reverse complement strand
GGCAGGGTCTCCAGCCCGGCGGCGAGGCGGCGGTGCAGGCTGGCCCGCACCGGGGCCGGCAGCTCGTGGTAGACCAGCTCGCCCAGGCGCGGGTGGGCCATGTCGACGAAGGCGGCCACGCCCACCTTGCGCTCGGTGAGGATGCCGCGGTCGACGAGGCGCTCGACCCGGTCGATCACGGCGTCGTCGTCGCTCTCGTCGATGATGCCGAGCAGCACGTCGAGGTCCAGCTCGCGGCCCGAGGCGGCGACGAGCTCGACGATGGCGCGCTCGGCGGCGCTGAGGTCGGCGAGGCGGGAGAGGATGGTGGCCTTGACCCGGGCGGGCATCTCGCCGGCGACCTCGGTGGCGTCTTCGCTCTCGGCCTCGGGGGCCGAGAGGGCGCCGCTGCGCAGGGCGTCGAGGTACTCCGAGAGGTACAGCGGGTTGCCGCCGGTGTCCTGGAAGAGCCGATCGGCCTGGGCGGCGCCGGCGCTGCCGAGCACGGCCCGCACCAGCCCGCCGACGTCGTCGCGGGAGAGGGGCAGCAGCTCGATGCGCTTGGGGGCCATGCCGAGGCCGGTGCCGTCGCGCAGGCCGGACAGCGCCAGGGCGGGCAGATCGCTGCGGGCGGTGCCGATCACCAGCAGGGCGGCGTCGTCTCGAACCACGAGGGTTCGCACGAGGTAGCTGATCAGCGCTACCATCGGCTGGGGCGCGTGGTGCAGGTCGTCGAGGGCGATGATCACCGGGCCCTCGCGCAGCAGCTCCACCAGGGCGCCGCGGATGCCGTCGAAGAGCTGAAAGCGCAGGTCGCCCGACACCTTGCCGCGGCCGCGCACGAAGCGCACCACGGCGGCGTCGAGCTCGGGGGGCACGCGGGGACCGAGCTCGCGGCCGATGCCGCTGGCGATGCGCAGCAGGGCGTCAAAGGCGCCCTCCTGGGGGCCCAGGCGGGCGGACCAGGCGGCGATGCCGATCAGGCGGGCCTGGGAGAGGGCTTCTTGCAGCAGCCGACTGCGGCCGGTGCCGCCCTCGCCTTCGATCAGCACGAGGCCGCCCTGGCCGCGGGTGAGCGCGCTGACGGCGTTGATCACCTCGTCGAGCTCTACAAGTCGGCCAAAGAGGGGCGGGACCCAGCCCGGCCCGGTCTCGGGCTCCACGGGCTCCAGGGTGGGCTGCTCGAGCAGGGCGAGCACCTCGGCGGCCGACTGAAAGCGGTCGCGGGGGGCTTTGGCCAGCAGCTTCACACAGATGGCATCGAGGTGGGGCGGGATGCCGGGGTCGATCTCGCGCAGGTTGGGCGGCGCCTTGTCGCGGTGCAGGGCGATGTAGCCGGACATGTCGCGGGCGTTGAAGGGCCGGCGCCCCGAGAGCATGGCGAAGAGCATCACGCCGAGGCTGTAGAGGTCGCTGCGGTGGTCGATCGGCGCGCCGGTGATCTGCTCGGGGCTGGCGTAGGCCCAGGTGCCCACCAGCGTGGTGGAGACGAAGGGGTCGTTGTTGGGGTCGAGGTCTTTGACGATGCCGAAGTCGGTGAGCTTGCAGCGGCCTTCGGTGGTGACCAGCACGTTGCTGGGCTTCAAGTCGCGGTGCACCAGCCCTTTGCCGTGGATGTGCGCCAGGGCGCGGAGCAGATCGATCAGCAGCCGCTCGACCTTGGCCCAGCGCTCCAGGGGGGGCAGATCGCGCAGGGCGCGGATCTCCATGTGCAGGTCGCTGCCTTCGACGAGCTCCATGGCGATGTAGGGGTGGCCGTGGATGTCGCCGTAGGCGTCGACGCGGATCACATTCTCGTGGGCCATGCGCGACAAGGCGCGGAACTCGCGGCGAAAGCGCCCGAGCCCGGTGCCGAGGCGGTGGCTCTTCAGCACCTTGAGCGCGACGGGCTCGCCGCCGGGATCGCGGGCCAGCAGCACGATGGCCATACCGCCGGTGGCCAGCGGGCGCTGGTAGACGTAGGGTCCGATGCGGTCGCCGGGCTCAAGCACGACGCCCCCCATCTCCACCCGGTCGGCGGGGCGGCCGTCGGGGTGCTGGGGGGGCTCGAAGGGGAGGTCAGGGCTGGGCATCCGCGCAGTGTAGCGCAATTGCGCGCGCTCCGCTGGGCTGGGGCCGGGGGCCCCCGGGGCGGCGCGCGTGGGGATGGCCGTTGCAGCGAGCATCGGGTGAAGGGGGGATTCCGTTCGCGGCGGAGTCCGGGTCGGTCCCGCTTTTGAGGCTGAGCCTCTCTCCACGCTTTAATCCCCTTTCGCGAGAAGACCGCATCCACCGGCATCACCGGAGAGCTCAACCCCAGCTCCAACCTGCCAATCGACTACCTCGGCGATCTCAACCCGGCCGGGTGCCTCCCCGTCGACGTCTGTATTGGTTCCGACGATCCGCTCACCTCCGCCCCCTGCTGTCGGCCCCTCCTACAAACACCCACCCGTCAACAGATCCACCCGCCCATCCCCATTGAAGTCCCCCAGGCGCAGGTCCTCCAGCCCCTCCACCTGATGCCGCACCGTGGCCCAACTCCGCCGACCCCCAATGCTCACCCGCAGGGTCCAGTCCGACAAGCCCAGCACGTCGGTGACCCCGTCGCCATCGACATCGGCGAGGCGCAGGCTCTCGAGGGTCTCCCCCGAGACCGCAAGGTCCGCCCAGGAGGCCGCACCCCCCTTCGACCAGCGCCATTGGGACCCATCGGCCGTGAACACATCGGCCAGCCCGTCGCCATCGAAGTCGCCCACCGCCAGATCCCCAATCGCCGAGCCCGAGCTGGCCAGCAGCACCGCATCCCCGCTGCCGCCCGGGTAGTAGCGCCAGCGACCCCCCTCGGTGGTGAAGAGGTCGTCGCGGCCATCGCCATCGAAGTCGCCCACGCGCAGGTCGCCGATCGGCTCTGTCGAGGCACGCAGCTCCGCCCAGGAGGCGGCGCCGCTCCGCGACCAGCGCCAGACCCCGCTCGTGGCGGAGACCACATCGTCGACCCCGTCGCCGTCCAGATCGGCCAACAGGAGCGAGCCCACCCCCATCCCCGAGGTGGCCAGACGGGCCCAGGAGCCGCCGTCGGGGTGGGCCCAGCGCCAGGCGCTGCCGTCGGAGCCAAAGACATCGTCGCGGCCGTCGCCGTCGAGGTCGCCCACCAGCAGGTCGCTGGCCGGAGTGCCCGAGGCCGAGCCATGGCGAACCGGGCCGTCGAGGCCATCGGCGAGGCACCAGCGCAGGGTGCCACAGTCTCCCGCCGACTGTTCATAGGAATTGGGCGCCGAGGTGCCATCGGGGGCCAGGTCGACATAAAAATTGCCAACGAAGAGCCGCTGGAGCGTGGCGTCTTCGGCGCGGGGGGCCACACAATTGTCGTAGAACCAGGCCCCGGTGGTCGGCTTGCCGCGCACGACGAAGCTGTAGTAATCGGGCACCAGCACGGTGTTGCGGTGGACCCGGATGTCGCCGCCGGCGTCGGACGAGCCGCTGCCGGTGGCCTCGTTTTCACCGTGCATGTCAAAGACATGGCCGTTGGCCAAGGCACCCATCAGGTTGTCGCGGGCCTCATAGTCCTCGGAAGCGTAGCCCTGGCCGGCCACCGCGTGGCGCAGGGCGTCGAAGCGGTTCCAGCGAATCAGCGCCCGGGTGGGGTCGCTGCCATAGAGCACCACGCCATAGCCCAGGCCCTGTCGCCATCCGTGATGGATGTGATTGTGATGGATGTCGGCGTCCACCGCGTTTTTGACCGCCACCCCCGCGTAGGTCCAGCCCGACAGCTCGTTGTTGTCGACCTCCAGGCCGTCGTAGCCGGTGGTGCCGATGGCGAAGGCGGTGTCGGTGCAGTAGGCGCAGTTGGGGTCGCCGGTCACGTCATTGGGGCAGTCGCTCGGCCACTCCGGCGGGCAGGGGTCGGGATCGGGCCCCCGCAGGCGCAGGCCGGTCACCCGGACCCCGGCGCCGCAGGCCGCGAGCATCGGCGAACGCGAGCCGGCCTCGCTGAAGAGCAGCCCGCCGGGCCCGCCCTGGCCCCGCCCGCCGGCCAGCCAGACGCCTGCCGGAATGCAGAGCGAAGCCCCGGTGAGGTCGATCGCCGCCTCGTCTTCGACCCAGACGATGCTCCCCGCGGTCGCCGCGGTCAATGCCGCCTCCAGCGCCGCCCGATCGCTCACCCGACGGACCACCGGCCAGGTCGGGTCTACCGTGTCGGGGTAGCCAGCCCCGCCCCCATGGCGCCAACCATCCGCCGCCGTCGGGCTGTCGGTGTCGGGGCGATCCGGCAGCGTCCAGGGCGCGCCGCTGTCGGCGGTCTCGCCGGTCTCCACGGGGCTCGTGTCAGCGGTCTCGCCAGGAGATTCGCTGTCCACCGCGGAGTCGACCGGCAGCGCGCTGTCGACGGCGCTGTCGGCGGGGCCCCGCGCCGAGCCACCCCCGTTGGGTGTGGCGCTGCAGGCGAGCAGGAGCAGGAGCATCGGCCGCACCTCCCGCCTCGCAGCCTACCGCACGGGGAGGATGCGCAGGTGCGGATCGGCGCGGTCCATCCGGCCGGCGCTCTCGGCGAAGTGCGCGGCGGCCTCGGGGTGGATGGCGAAGCGGGTCTCCTCGTTCAGGATGACGATGCGGCCGATGTCGCGGTTGGTGATGCGGCCGCGGCGGCAGAGCATCGGCACGATCCAGCGCGGGTCGGCGTTGTGGTTGCGGCCGACGTTGACCCGGAACCAGACGGCGTCGTGCTCGCCGCGCTCGGGGCGGGGCGGACGGGCCTCGATGGTGGGGACGGGCCGGCCCTGGCGCTCGGCGAAGGAGGGGCGCTCGGCGTAGGGAGTGCGCTCGGGCGGGGCGGCCTCGACGGGCGGGGCCTCTTCGCGGCGGGCCTGGGGGCGGGTGTAGGGGGGTGCGGGGCGCTCGGCGTAGGGGCGGCGCTCGTAGGGGCGCTGCTCGACGAAGGGGGCGCGCTCGGTGCGCACGGGGGCCGGCGGGCGGGTCTGCAGCGAGGCGACGATCTCCTCGGGGGCCGGCACGGCCGAGCGCAGGCGGGCCACCAGGGCGCCCACCAGCACCTCGGCGTCGCCGGTCTCCAGGAGGGTCTTGGCGACGGCGCGGTCGTCCTCAGCCACCTCGCCCACCAGCTCGGCGATGCGGGTGGCGAGGCGCTTCTGGTCGAGCTCGAGGATGGCCTCGGCGGTGGGGGGCGGCGACCAGGAGGGGTCGACCTTGGCGGCGCGGACGAGGCGCTGGGCCAGCATCCGGCGGTTGAAGGGCACCACAAGCACGGCGGTGCCCTTGCGGCCGGCGCGGCCGGTGCGGCCCGAGCGGTGCAGCAGGGTCTCGGGGTCGCGGGGCAGGTCGGCGTGGATCACGAGGCCGAGGTCGTTGAGATCGAGGCCGCGGGCAGCGACGTCGGTGGCGACGCAGACCTGGGCGTGGCCGTCGCGCAAGGCCTGCAGCGCGCGGTTGCGCTCGGCCTGGGAGAGCTCGCCGGAGAGGGCCACGACGCGAAAGCCGCGCTCGTGCAGGTTGGCGAAGAGGCGGTTGACGGCCTCGCGGGTGGTGCAGAAGACCAGCGCGCTCTTGGGCTCGACATAGCGCAGGATGTTCACCACCGCGTGCTCGCGCTCCTGGGGGGCCACCAGGGCCACCCGGTACTCGATGTCGGTGTGGGGCTCGTCCTTGCCCTGGGCGGCGATGCGCCAGGCGTCCTTTTGGAAGGCCTTGGCCATCTGCTCGATCTCGGGGGGCAGGGTGGCCGAGAAGAGCAGCGTGCGGCGGGTGGCCGGCGTAGCGTTGAGCAGGGTCTCCAGCTCTTCGCGAAAGCCGAGGTCGAGCATCTCGTCGGCCTCGTCGAGGACGACGGCGGCGAGGCCCTGCAGGTGCAGGTTGCCGCGCTCCAGGTGGTCGCGCAGGCGGCCGGGGGTGCCCACCACGATGTGGGCGCCGGCGGCGAGCGCCCGGCGCTCCTTGTAGAAGTCCATACCGCCGACGCAGGCGACCACGCTGGCGCCGGTGGGGGCGTAGAGCCAGTGCAGCTCGCGCTGGACCTGCAGGGCCAACTCGCGGGTGGGGGCGACGACGAGGGCCAGCGGGGTGGAGGCCGGGCCGCTCACGCGCTCGGCCTCGCCGAGCAGGGTGCGGGCGAGCACGAGGCCGAAGGCGACGGTCTTACCGGAGCCGGTGCGGGCGGAGACGAGGAGGTCGCGGTCGCGCGCCTCGTCGGCCATCACGGCGGCCTGGACGGGGGTGGGCTCGGCGTAGCCACGGGCCGTGAGCGCAGCGAGGAGGGTCGGATGGGCGTTGACAAAGGGCACGAGGCGCTCCGGGCGGGGGCGCGGGGCTATCCGATCTGCGCGGCGGGCGGGGTGCCGCGGCGCAACATCTCGTCATGGTTGTGTCATCCACGGCAGGTCGCGCCGGATTACCCCCGTTTCAGGAGGCCCCGATGAGCCAACACCACGGAAGCTGCCACTGCGGCGCGGTGCAATTCGACGTCGAGCTGGAGCTCTTGAACCTGATGACCTGCAACTGCTCGATCTGCGGTCGCACCGGCGCGATCATGGCCTTCGTGCCGGCGAGCAAGGTGACCCGCACGGCCGCCGACGACGCCGAGACCGACTACCAGTTTGGCAAGATGCGCATCCACCACAGCTTCTGCCGCACCTGCGGCGTGCGCACGATGGGCACCGGCCCCGGCCACGATGGGCAGCCCTGGCATATGGTCAACGTGCGCTGCCTCGACGGGGTCGACGTTCACAGCCTGACCATCACCCAGAAGTACGACGGCCGCGCCGTTTAGCCCTTGGCCGGCTCCTCGTCGCAGGCGGCGGTGGGGTCGAGGTTGTGGCTCTTCAGGTAGGCGCCATTCGCGTAGCCATCGGGGTTGTCGAGGAACATCTTCTCGCAGCTGTCGCAGCAGAAGAAGTACCGCACCCCGGCGTGGTCGGTGAAGGAGACGGCGTCGGCCGGGGCCTTGATCGCCATGCCCATCACCGGGCAGGCGATCTCGCCGGCGGCGTTGCGGAAGGTGGGCGGCATCGCGGCGACCTCGGCCCGGCCGGCCTCAGCCACCTTCACGGCTGCCCAAGTCGCCTCGGCCGGCGGGTAGACCGGCGCCGCCTCCGCCACGGGGGCGGGTGCGGTGATCGGCGTGGCCGGATCGGCCTTCTCACAGGCGATGAGCAGCAGGGAGACGAAGAACGCGGTCTTCATGGCCACCTCCAAGGCGGGGGCTGTCCGCTATCTCAACCATCGGCAGGCGGCGTGGGGCCCAGCACCAGCAAAAAGCTCACCCGGGCCGTGCCATCGGAGAGGTGCTCGACGGTGAGCTGGCGGTCCTCGGGCTTCTCTTCGAGGGTGGCCCCTTCCGGGATGTCGACCTCCTCGGGGAAGGCGAGCTGGGTGTTGAAGAGCTCGGTGCCGTCGAGGAAGACCTTGATGTGGATGTGGGGCACATTGTAGGAGAGGGTGGCCGGGTCTTTGAGCAGCACGGGCGGGATGACGGTGGTGAAGCAGTACCCGCCGTTGGCGTTGGTCAGCACCTTGCCGCGCCAGCGGAACTCGTCGGTGGTGAGGTCGTACTTTCCGTCGGGGCCGGCCTGCCAGATGTCCAGCTCGGCGTTGCTGATCGGCTCGCAGGCGGTGTTGATCAGGCGGCCGGAGACCACAAAGGGGATGCCGCCCTCGCCCTCCACGCGAAGGTCGTCGCGAAAGGGGGCGCCGGCGCGGTAATTGGGGCCCTCGCCGTCGGGCGAGGTGGGGGTGGAGCAGTCCTCGGGCAGGGACTGGTCGCGGCCCTCGCAGAGGTCGATGGGCTCAGCGGAGTCGGCGGTGTCGAGGGGGCTGCTGGTGTCGGCCGAGTCGATCGGGCTGCTGGTGTCGGTGGGGTCGCCGCTGTCTCCGGGCGCCGCGGCGCGGTCGCCATCGCCGCCGCCCGGGCCGCTCTTGGGGGCGCAGGCGACAAGAGCGACGGCGGTGAGGCCGTGGAGGAGCTGGCGGCGGCTGTGCAGGTCCATCGAATCTCCGATCAGGGGGCGGTGCGGGTGAGCTCGTCGGAGAGGAAGCTACGCGCGCTCCGCACGGCCAGATCACAGTCGGCCAGCGAGACCTTGCCGAGGCTCGGATCGTAGGGGTCGAGGTCCTCGATCCGCAGGGCGCAGGCCTCGCCGATGGGGCTTGGCAGGCGAAGGGCGAAGTGGCGCCCGAAGTGGTGGTGGTCGGGCCGGTAGGCGAGCTGGTGGTAGTCGGTCTGCGAGAAGTCCACGCCGTCGAGCTGCCCTTCGGCGGAGACGAAGGCGTGGGGCTCCGTGCTGGCGAAGCTGTACCCGATGTGCAGCTCGAGTCGAACCCAGCCGCCCTCAAAGGTGACGAGGTGGCTGTTGCGGACCCAGGTGGCGGCGCTCTCGCAGGGGGAGACGGCGTAGGCGGTGCCGTCGGCGGCGGTGAAGGTGGCGGCGAAGGCGGTGGTGCCAACCTCGGTGGGGCCGAGCCCGTCGATCGGCAGGGCGCTGCCTTCGCTCAGGTCGTGCAGGGCATAGGCAGCGAAGGTGCCGACCTCGCCGGGCTCTTCGAGGGAGAGCTGCCAGAAGCTGCCGGCCGTCTGGGTGATCACCTCGCCCTCGCCGGCCGAGGCGACGACCGCGCCGTCGCCGCCGCGGGCGCACATCGGCAGGGTCATCGGCGCCGTGAGCGAGGTGGTGGGCGCCGGGTAGCTGCCCGGCACGATGCGCACCTGCATCTTGTGGGCCATGGCCGCTTCGAGGGTCCAGGTCTCCTCGGCCCAGGCGCAGTACAGCGCCCCGCCGGTGACCTCGAGGGTGCCGGCCCAGACCGCGTCGCCGACGGCGCTGTCGGCGCGGGGGCAGCCCTCCCAGAGGTCGGCGTCGGCGTCGGCGTCCGCATCGGCGTCCGTATCGGCGTCGGTGTCGCTGTCGGCATCGGTGTCCGCGTCGGCCTCGTCGCCGGGGCCGCTGTCGGCGGGGTCTTTGGAGGCGCAGGCCAGGAGGAAGAGCACGGTTGTGATGCGCATGCCACCAGTCTGCCACGCTGCCGCCCACAGGTGCTACCCGCTGGCGTAGGATGTCTCCATCGCCCCGAGCCCCGCCTTGTCGCCCCGCTTCACCCTCGACCAGCTCGTCGTCATCGACGCGATCGACCGCACCGGCTCCTTCGCCGCCGCCGCCCGCGAGCTCTGCCGGGTGCCCTCGGCCGTGAGCTACGCCGTGCGCACCCTCGAAGAGGCCCTCGGCGTGCCCCTCTTCGACCGGGGCGCCCAACGCGCGGCCCTCACGCCGGCCGGCCGGCGCCTCGTGGAGGAGGCCGGCGAGGTGCTGCGGCGGGCCCGTCGCATGGAGCAGCTCGCCGGCGCCCTGGGCGGCGGTTGGGAGCCCGAGCTGAAGGTGGTGGTCGATGGCTCGCTCCCGCTCACCCCGCTGATGCGGGCGCTCCAGGCCCTGGTGGCCCAGCAGGTGCCCACCCGCGTTCAGCTCGACATCGAGCACCAGGACGGCGTGCTCGACCGCTTCGACGCCGATCAGGCCGATCTGATGCTGGCCCTGGGCCTGGAGGACGGCGGGCGGCTGCAAGGCGTGCCCCTGCCGCCCCTCGAGATGGCGCTGGTGGTGGGCGCCGGCCACCCGCTCGCCGGCCGCGCCAGCCTCGACACCGAGGCCCTGGCCGAGCACGTCGACCTTGTCGTCAAAGACAGCAGCCCGCGCTTCTCCCAGAGCCCGCGCAAGGCCTTCCTGGGCAGCCGCCGGGTGCTGCGCGTCTCGGATTTTGGCGCCAAGCGGGCCGCCCTGCTGGCCCAGGTGGGCTTTGGCTGGATGCCCCTGCACCTCATCGAAGAGGAGCTGCGCAGCGGACTCCTCGCCCTGGTCGACCTCCCCGGCGGCAACCGCTGGACCTACCATCCGCAGCTGATCAGCCGCCGCAACGAGCCCCCCGGCCGGGCGCGCTCCCTGCTGATGGCCCTGCTCACCGGCCCCATCCCTCAAGAAACTTGAAGCTGAGCAGCGAAAACGTTTGCTTCTCTTGAAGGCCACCCTGCGGTAGCTTGATCTCACCTCGGAGCACCCCCATGTCTCGCATCCTCCTCGCCCTGGCCCTCGTCGGCTGCGCCTCCGACGTCTCGGTGATCGCCTCCTACGAGGAGAAGCCGACCCGCCCCGAAGAGGACACCGCCGTCGACACCGCGGCCCCCGAGGAAGACAGCGCCAGCCCCGACGACAGCGGCGACCCCGCCGTGGACACGGGCGCCACCGACGGCGACGACAGCGGCACCACCGACACCGGCGACCCGGTCGAAGAGGAGCCCCCGCCCGTCGACGACTGCACCGAGACCTCCGACCTCATCTACGTCATCAGCCGCGATGACAACATGCTCAAGCTCTTCGATCCGGGCACGCTCACCTTCTCCGACCTCGGTCGCCTCTCCTGCGGCGGCACCGCCACCCCCGGCTCGATGGCCATCGCCCGCGACGGCTTCGCCTACATCCGCTTCTCCGATGAGACGGTGTCGGTGGTCGACCTCGACACCCTCGACTGTGATCGCACCGCCTACTCCGATCGCGACACCAACTTCGGCGCCTTTGGCATGGGCTACGCCACCAACTCGGCCGACACCTGGCGCGACACGCTCTACATCGCCAACGACCGCAAGCTGGCCAGCCTGGACACCGAGACCTGGTCGATCACCAACATCGCCACCATGCCGAGCCAGAGCGAGCTGACGGGCAACGCCGAGGGCGAGCTGTGGGCCTTCCTGCCGCTTGAGACCCCGGCCGAGCTGGTGCGGCTCGACAAGTCCTCGGGCAGCGCGGTGGAGACCCAGCGCCTCACCTCCTTCCCGGACCCGGGCGACATCGACACCTTCGCCTTCGCCCATTGGGGCGGCAGCGCCTGGCTCTTTGTGCGTTCGTATGGCATGGGTGAGAGCACGAATGTCTACCAGGTCGACCCGAGCGGCACGATGACGATGGTGCTCGAAGGCGTGGGCTTCGACGTGGTGGGGGCGGGTTCTTCGACCTGCGCGCCGACCGAGTAGGCGGACGGGATCATTTGCGCCGGTGCAAATGATCCGCCGGGTTGGCGCTGGGGGCTATCGAGGGGGCGCAGGTTCGAGGATAGGGGCGACCAGGGCGCGGCAGAGGCCTGCGAAGGGGCGGGCCTCGTCGTGCAGCGCCTTTAGGCTCTCGAGGTTCTTGGTGAGAATGGGGGCAAGGTCGTCGTGGAGGTGAGGCTGGGCGGCGAGTAGGGTGTACCAACAATCGTGGCTGTCCAGCGCCCTCACCGCGTCGTCTCGCCAGTCCCAGGGTTGGGTGAGGCGCTAGAGGTCATCGGGGTGCAGGTAGCAAAGGGCGGCGGAAGGCATGGAGCGCGGGTATCCGCCGCCGTCGGCGCTGGCGAGGCGGGTCTGGGGGCCTTGGGATCGTCCATGGATCTCCGCGGACAATGGCTGCGCGCATAGCGCCAGGGCGTCGCCGGGCCGAGAAGGTATGCGTGGTCGGCGTCGCAGCGCAGATGCCTTCACCCGTTGGGGCGGGGCCAGGCAGGCGGGGCAGCAGAAGTTCAAAGTACCTTGGGGCTCGCCTTGACGGTCTCCAGAGCGACGGGTATCCCTTGAGCACGTCGACTGTGCCCGTCGATGCGCAAGCCGGGCACAGTCGACCTTCATCGCTGTGTTGTGGCCTACCAATCTGGCTGATTGGTAGGCCACAACACCGGGATGGACCCGTATCCAAGCCCTTAGGTGTAGTGCCTGAGGGATTCCTCAACGACTTCTGTCGGAGGTGGAGTCGTGTCCTTTCCTTTTACTACCCAAGGTCTAGGCGCTGGCGTCTTCTTCGACGAGGAGGATGTACAATGTCCATGCCCTCCAAAGACAAGCGTCGACGCAAGCGCAGCCTCCTTCGCAAACACGGCCCCTATTGCAAGATCTGTGGAGAGCGCTTTGCCTTCCACGTTTTGACCTTGGACCACATCATCCCGCGGAGCCAGGGCGGCCCCCACGCGCTCTGGAACCTGCGCCTCGCCTGCTACGACTGCAACTACGGCCGCCATCACTGATCGCGACCCGTAAACCGGCGCCCTCGGACCAACGTCTGGGGGCGCCTTTGCGTGGAGAGTAGTGCCCCGTCAAGTGGTGAATGAAGGTCACCCGGAGAAAAACAAAGGTGTGCTGGACGTGAATTGAGGGGGAGGTCCAGGGGGCAGCCCACCTGGTCACGGGGTGGTGTGGAGGGGGACAGAAGTTCCCCCTCCACACCCCCTGACGGGGCACTACTCGCTCAAAGCGGCCCTCCTGGAGAACCTCTTGGCAGACTCTGTGTACTTCAGCCACCTTCCGCATTTCCTGCTCCAGCGCGGACGATGGATTGGCAATGCGTCGTAGCTGGGGCGTCGAGGTGATCTGGATGTGCCTCAGTCTTTGAGCCCGTCGCCGCGCGTGAGAGAGCTGAGGTCCGCATGGACGCCGCCGCTTGGAGGCTGAACATTGAACCAAGCCGCTGGCTACTCGAGCGCCGTTCGAGCGCGGAGGCCCTCAAGGCGGGGCTTGATGCGGGCCAGCTCGTCTCGGGCGGGCTTCGTCCCCCGGGCCCGGAGCGCCGTGGCGAGCTGCTCGTACAAAGAGATCGAGTGATCGGGGCGCTCCTGCTCGGCGGCGGCAGCCAGATCGAGCGCGGCGCCCTTCCAGGCGCTCTCGACCAGGGTGCGGAGGAGGGCCGCAGACTCCTCGAAGCGACCGGCGGCGGCGAGCACCCGCACCCGGACGGGTTGGATGCTGGTCTTGTCGCGGTCGACCGCCGCGAGCGCGAGGGGGAGCACACCCGCCAACCGGCCGGTGGCCTTTGCCTCTTCGACCAGGCGGAGCCAGTGGCGGAGGTCGGGGCGACGTCGGAAGTCGTTGAGCGCATCGACCAGCTGATTGAGCCGCTCTTCGTCGATCCCGCCGCGGGCCACGCGCCACCTTCGGAGCGTCCAGGCCCCGGACTCCAGGAGGGCTGGGTGCTGGTCCACTGCGGCGGTCGCCTCGGCTTCGAGACCCGCGGCGACGAGGCGGTCGGCGAGCTTCTCGAGGTCACTCCCGTCGGCGTGGCGCAGCACGTCAACGGCCTCGTTTTTTCGACCGGCGGCGAGCAGCAGGTCGATGTGCTCCCGGGCCATGTCGGCCTCCGCGAAGAGCGCCGCCCGCGCGTCGTCGTCGAGCGCATCGCCGATCAGTCGCAGGATCAGAGCGCCACCCCGTTGTCGCCGCCAGGCACCATAATCCTGGACCGTCCTGGGCAGAGCGGCGCGCACCCATCCAGCGACCCGGCCCCGCTCCTCCCCGACAGCCTTGGAGCAGAGCACCTCCTCGGCTGCACGTTCCAGGCCGTAGCTGCCGCTGTCGAGCGCATCCCAGCGAAAGACGTCGAAGGCGTCGCGCAGGTAGCGCTCGCGCAGCCCCGGATCGGAGCTGGCTTCGAGGCAGGCTCCGATCTCCGTGACGCACTGCTCGATCATGTGGCCAATCTCGCTCTCCTCGTCTCGGAGCTGATCGTAGTGCGGCAGAATCCCGTCGATCATCGCGCGATAGACGGTGCGGGCCTCCTCGATGCGCCCTTCGGCCCGGTAGGCGTTGCCCACCTCGATCACGGGCCAGAGCTCGCCCTCGGCACGGGTGGAGGCCATCCAGTCGTCACCCATGGTGAGCACAATCCGCTCGACCTGGGCGCGGATCGCAGCTCCGTCCGGCGGTCCCTTCTCCCCGGGGAGGGGGAGCAGGACGAGGTCCTCGAGCTCCGGCTGTTGGGCGACGAGGCGCTCGATGATCGCGACGAGCCGGTCGCGGTTGAGGGAGGCGAGGCGGGCGGTGAGGCGGGGGGAGAAGGAGCGTGACATGGTCGACCCAATGGGGCGTGAGGAGGGGTAGCACAATGTGCGGGGCGTCGGCAGGACAGGGCGGGGTGGAGTGAACAGGCGGCGCTGACAGGTCCATGAACCCCGGAGGCCTTGGAAGCGCCCGCCAAAGAGCGTCAGCTCGGCCACACCCCCACCTTTCGAATTCCCACCCCAGATCATTTGCACCGGTGCAAATGATCCACCCCTCAAGGCCGCACGATCACCGCCGGAGAGGCCGCCGTCGCCTTCACCTCGACAAAGACCCCATCCCCATTGATGTCCGCGCGCCCCCGCACCACGAAGCCCTCGGGCCCCTGCTCCACCCAGTAGACGCCGCGCAGCGGCTCGGCGCCCGGGCGCCAGTCGAGGGACGCCCAGGCCCCGTCGAAGGTGGCCGGCACCCGTTGGGCGTCGGGCGTCGCCCGGGGGGCCGGCGGCAGCACCAGGGGCGGCCCACCCTTGGCCTCGTGGGCCCGCAAGGCCCCCCGCAGGCCGTCGGCGATCTCCAGCAGCTCGGCGGACTCCATGCGATCGCGGACCTCCACCACCTTGTCGAGGGCGTTGGTGACGATCAGGCCCATCAGGCTCGGGCCGCCGGGCGCGGCGGGTGGAAGGTCCACGTCCATGTGCAGCTCCCACAGGCCGTTCTGGGCCCGTAGTCCGGCTTGCACGGCGAAGGGCGTGCCCCCGGCGGTGGCCACGGCCAGGGGCCAATCCTGGGAGAGCTCGGCGACCTGGGGGCTCACCCAGTCGGCACCCTGGCCGGCCAGGACCTCGTCCACCAGGGCGGCGTCGCTGGCGATGATCACAGCGCCCTCGCGCAGGCCGAGGGCGAGGGGAACGGGGCCCTTTTTGGTGGGCAGGCTGCCCTCAAAGCGGAGGGTGTCGGTGCGGCGCAGGTTGTCGCTGATGCCGCTCACGAGGCGGCGCAGGCGGCGGGCCGAGAGCGGGTCGCCGTCGGCGTCGTGGACGGGCACCACCATCGCGAAGCGGGGGCGCGGCTGGACGGCGAAGACGGCGAAGGTGACGCCGGCCGGCAGGCTGATGACCTCGCGAAAGCGCTGGATGTCGGCCAGGGGCGCGCCGGGGGTGTTGGCCATCAGCTCCAGCAGGGCGTCGCCCGAGACGCCGAGGCCGCCCACCACCATCGGCGGGGTGCGGGTGGCGGCGCCCACCCAGGGGCCGGTGGGGGCGGCGAAGGCCTTGGGGGGCGGCGCCGGGGTGGCCACCCGCCAGCGCAGGGGGCTCTGGCCGTCGAGGGGCACAAAGATCGCGGTGGCGCTGAACTTGCCCTGGGCCTTGGCGGTGTCGCGGGTGTAGACGATGCAGCCCGGGCCGGTGGGCAGGCCGTCGAGCAGCGCTGCCTGGGGTGGGCTGCCCGCGGCGGAGGTGTGGGGCTCGCGGTGGACGAGGGCGCCGCCCTCCAATTGCCAGGCGGTGGCGCGGGCGCCCGCGGTGGGGGTCACGAGCAGGCGGTCGCCCTCGCGCACCACGGTGGCGCCGCCCTGCGCGAAGAAGGCCTCGGCCTGGGTGAGGTCGCCGCGAAAGGGCAACACCTGCCGGGCCTCGCTCTTCACCTCGAAGTAGGCCATCGTGCCGCTCAGATCGAGGCCTGAGGCCGCGGCCCTGGCGGGCTGCAGGGACTCCATGCGGCGGTCGAGGCCGGGGGAGAGGGAGCGCAGGGTCTCGGGGTTCCAGGGCAGGCTGGCGAGGCGCTCGAGCGCCGCCCCCATCGGCGTGCAGGTGATGCCCTGCACCACCGGGGTGGGGCCCTCCAAGGCTGCGCGCATCTCGCTCACCGCCGAGCCGGCGAGGGCCGCGCCGAGGAGGCCAAGGGCGCCGATCATGGCGCGGCGCCTTCTTCTTCAAGGCCCAGCACGGGGGTGAACGACCAGGGCACGGCGACGAGCTGGGGCAGGTTGTCGCCTTCGATCTCGATGCGGCCCTTCACCTCGCTGTCGCGCTCGCCGTCTTCTTCGATGTAGTCGCAGACGCCGACGAAGAGGCTGTACGAAGAGCCGGGGTCGAGGTCGGGCAGGGCGGTGGGCGCGCTGGTGAAGCCGGGCACGCAGAGGTGGTCGAGGTCGAGGGTCAGCAGCGTCAGCGTGAGGGGCTCTTCGCCGGTGTTGGTGAGGAGCAGCTCGGTGCTGGCGTAGCCCTCTACTGGCATCTCTAGGAGAAAGTCGACGGCGCCGTAGTCGAGGGCGGTGGGGAAGACGCCAAGCTGGCCCTCGCCCTTTCCGCAGGCAGCGGCGAGCGCCAGCAGGCTGGCCAGGGTGAGGTGTCGGAGGAGCCTGTCTGCGCGGCGGTGACCCAGCGTTCCCATTTGTGTACCCACAGCCATTCAAAGGTGGTTCGGTATAGCACCTCCGACCGGTCGCGGAGGAGGTCCTCCCAGGTCAGTCGGCGGTCGAAGCGCCGCACCCGCTGGTGCTCCAGATCGAGGCGGCGGAGCAGCACGCTGGCCGGCGGGGCGCAGGGCAAGGGGATGGCGGCGGCGAGCCAGGCGCCACCGGCCTCATCGCAGAGCAGCCGGCCGAGAAAGGCGGGGGCATCGGGCAGATCGGCAACCGGCGCCGTGACGCGGAACCGGTCGCCCAGCGGGAGGGCCGGCACGAGGTGGCTGCCCTGGCGCAGGTAGAGCATCGGCGGGGCTTCGAGCAGGGCGAGCAGGGCCTGGCGCACGGGCAGGGGCGGCTCGGGGCGGGACTTCACGCAGCGGATGGCCGGGCGCACCGCCGGGGGGATCACCGGGGCCAGGGAGAAGGCGGCGGTGGCCTGGCGGCGCAAGAAGCGCGGCAGGCCGGGCTCGTCGGCGAAGGGGCCAAGAAGGCGCTCGGGGGCGAGCATGCCGGCGTCGGGCACCCAGTCCTCGGTGACGTCGGAGAGGAAGGCGTCGGTGACGCGCAGGGCGGGGCGGCGGTGCAGGCCGCGCAGGTCGTGGCGGCGCTCGGCGGTGATGCGCAGGGCGGCGGCGCTCTCGGCCTGGGCCCCCCAGGGCAGGCGCCCGTCCAAGATGCCGCGGTAGGCGGCGATGAAGGCGGCGTCCTGATCGGCGTGCTCGGCTTCAGAGAGGACCGGGCCATACCAGCGCAGCAGGTCGGCGTAGGGGGCCGGGTCGGGCAGGACCTCGTCGCCGGCGTGGGGATCGGTGGGGCAGAGCTCCTCGGGCCAGGCCGAGTCGCGCTCCAGATCGAGGGGCATGTACCCGCTGGTGCGGCTCATTCTCCCTCTCCTCGCCGGGCGGGATCGGCCCCGCTGGCGGCCTGGGCGTGCAGGTGCATCACCTCTTCGGCCAGCTCCCGCGGCGACTCGACCTGCACATCGGGGCCAAAGCCCAGGATCCAGCGGGTGAGCTCGGGGCTGAGGCCCACGCTCATCGAGAGGCGCACCCGGCCGCCCTCCACCGCGCTCACCGCCTGCGAGGCGTGCCAGCGCTGCTCTTTGATGTAGGGGGCGGCGCGGCGGTTGAAGAGCAGCGAGACCTGCCGCACCGGGCCGCCCATGATGCCAAAGCTGTCTTTGATCACCGCCTCGGGCTGGTAGTCTTCGCGCATCACAAAGCGCTCGCCCTTGACCCGCTCAAAGTTGCGAAAGCGCGACAGGGCGAAGGTCTTCACCTTGTTCTCTTCGACGTCGAGGGCGAAGAGGTAGAGCGACTGCCGGTAGGTGGCGAGGGTGTAGGGGTGCAGGTGGTAGGCCCGGGTGGGGCTGCCGACGCGGGCGTAGTGGGCGCGGGCAGGGTTTTGGTAGAGCAGGGCCGAGAGGATGTCGTCGATGAGATCGCCATCTTCGGAGTGATCGCGGCGGTGCTCGGGCACGGCGAGGAACTTGCGGTCGAGGCTGCGGGCCAGCTCGCGGCTGTGGCCGATGGCGATGGTGGACAGTCGTTCGAGCGCTTCGTCCATGTCGTCGGCGAAGCTGGTGCCTTCGAGGAAGTTGAAGAGCGAGCGGCCAAAGCGCAGGCTCACCAGCTCGAGCAGCGAGAGCTGCACGCCGCTGCGCCGGTAGGTGGCGTCGATCCACAGCTTGCGCTCGTGGCCGCGGCCGCTGGCGTGCACCGGCAGGCCGAGCTCGCGCAGATCGGCGAGGTAGCGGCGCAGGGTGCGATCATCGAGGCCAAAACGGCTGATCACCTCGCCGGTGGTGATGCCGCCCTGGGCCTGCATCGCTTCCAGCAGGCGGATGAATTTCTGGGCCTTGTTGAGCTGAGCGTCGTCGATGGGGACGACGCCTTCGAGCTCGGCGTCGAGCTCGTCGGGGATGGGGTCGGCGGCGCGCGGCGGGGTGCTCGGTCTCATGTCCTGCCCGGAGGGGGCGCGGTGCCAGCGCCCCGTCCCAGCCTACTGCGCGGGCCTCACCCTGTCAAATGTAGTCCATCCCGGGGGCAACCATACTGAAAGCCTGTTCGGGCCCTCAGCCGCCGCGGCAGCTCTCGGGGTCGGCCGGGCGGCTGGCCACGCAGGCGGCGATCCAGGTGGAGCGGGCCTCCACCCAGTCCTTGTGGATCTCCACCTCGTTGCTGAAGGAGCCGCGGGGGCCGTAGTCGGGCCAGCGGGCGTTGTTGCGCAGGGCGGCCTCCTCCAGGGGGGTAGTAAGCTCCTCGACGCGGGCCGAGATGTTCTCGGGGGCGAGGACATCGGCCAGCAGCACCTCCCAGCGGTCGTACCAGGCGTCGGTGAACGCGGGGTCTTTGAAGAGGCCGGGGTACCAGCCATAGTCGAAGAAGTCGGTGGTGTCGGAGGTGAGGTGGGTGGCGTCCCACCAGGTCGGGTCTTCGGCGCGGCCGTCGTAGGGGGCGCCCAGCGCCCGGTCGAAGTCCCAGAGGGGGCCGGCGGTGATCTTGCCTTCGCGGGGCTTGTAGAAGTAGGCCGAGAGGCGGAAGGCGTCGGGGTTCTTGGCGTAGGTGTTGAGGATGTGGTCGTCGATCCAGGCGTCGCGATCGAGCAATTCGGTGTAGTGGCTGCCGGTGGTGGCGTCGGTGCCGTCGGCGGCGGCGAGGGCCCGGCCCATCGTGTTGATGGCGTCGCGCAGGTAGACCTGCTGCTCGGGCTCGATCACCTCTTCTTGGGGGTCGACGTTGACGAGGTGGGTGCCGAAGTAGAAGGCGCCGCCAGCGCCGCCGGCGTCAAAGCCGCCTTCGCCCGAGCCGGTGCGGTCGCGCTTGAAGAGGTAGCCGCCGGTGACCTCGGGGGGCTCGATGTCCACGCTCTCCAACTCGTCGATCGCCACGCGCTCGGGGGCGATCTTGATCTCCTCCATCAGGACGTAGAGGCCAAAGTAGTCGTCGGCGCTGACCGGCCCGCCGCGGTCGGTGACGAAGACCTCGACGGCCGCGGTGCGCGGCGCGTAGTGGCCCAGATCGCGCGCCAGGGCGTACATCAGTTGGTTGCGCACCATCGACTGATCAAAGGCGTAGGGCGGGTAGAGCACCCAGTCGCCCTCGGCGGGCATGTCGAGCAGGCCTTCTTTGCGGGTGTCGCCGTTGCGGTCTTTCCACAGCTCGAGCTTGAAGGGGGTCTTGGGGAAGCTCGAGGTCGACGAGCCGCGGGCGCCCAGGCCGGCGACGCCGCCCTCATCGCCTTCGCCGACGAGGGGGGTGCGGCCATCGGCGCCGGGGGTGAGCAGCACCCAACTGGTGAAGACGGCGGCGGCGCCGGTGTCGCTGGGGCGGTAGCTCTGGGTGTGCAGCACGAGGAGGGGGAGGTTGCTGTCGAAGCTCTCGGCGGTGCCGGTGACCTGCAGGTAGGGCCGGCAGCGGGTCTCGCCGTCGGGCATCTGGCGGGCGCAGAGCACGGTGCTCTCGGAGATGTCGATGGGGCCTGCGTAGTCGGCGCCATTGCTCGCGGTGGGGATGGTGCCGTCGGTGGTGTAGCGCAGGTCGCCAAAGCCGCTCAGGGCCACGCTGACGCCCTCGGTGAAGGTGCTGGCGCCCGGCGTGAAGCGCAGCTCGTTCTCGGCGGCGCTGATCTCCTCGCTGCCCTCGCCCTCGGGGGGTGGGCCGGGCGGATCGGTGTCGGGCGGGCTGGTGTCGGGGCCGCTGTCGGCGCTGTCGACCGGCGGGCTCTCGGTGTCGAGTTGGCTGCTGGGCAGGCGTCCGGCGGGGGTGCAGGCGAGGAGGAGGAGCGGCAGGGCGAGGGTGCGTGGCATGAACAGAAAGATAGCGGCAAGCGGGCGTCGTACACAAGGCGGGAATGGGCCTCGCCTTGCTCTTGGCATGTCAACGGGTAAAGACCGCGCGATGCCGTCGTCGCGTCTCCTCTTCGCCCTCCTGCTCGCCGCCGGCTGTGGGCACCGGGGCCTCCGCTTTCCAGGCCCGCTGTCGAGCATGGGCTCGGACCCGGGCGACTACGCCGATCGCTTCTACGAAGACGAAGAGAGCAGCGCGGGAGAGGGCGATGTGGCCAACCCGCGCCTGCGTCGGCGCATCCACCGCGACGGCATGGCGGTGGCCGAGGCGGCGGGCGACCTGGTGGGCCGCAACAAGCTCTCGGTGCATGGGCAGGGCTACCGCTACGACTGCTCGGGCTTCGTCGAGGCGGCCCACGCCAAGGCGGGCGAGCCGGTGCGGGGGTCCACCAAGGACCTCTACGAGCTGGCCAGCCGCCACGGGGTGCTGCACAAGAAGAAGCGGCCCTACATCGGCGATGTGGTCTTCTTCGACGACTCCTACGACCGCAACCACAACCGGCGGCGCGACGACGAGCTGTCGCACATCGGCATCGTCGAAGAGGTCGACAGCGACGACACCATCATCGTGGTGCACCTGTCGAATTCCGGGATCGTGCGCACCCACATGAACCTTCGCCACCCCGATGTCCACCGCAACGAGGCGGGCGTGATCTTGAACGACCACCTGCGCTCCACCAGCGACCGCGACGGCGGCCCTACGCTCACCGGCCAGCTCTGGCGGGGATTTGGCAGCCTTTGGGCCATTGGCGACGGGCCGCTGGCGGCGGCGATGGGCTGCGGCGCGGGGTCCACCGGCTGAGCCGGGCGGACGGCGGGCGAGGCCTGCGCTACCTTGCCCCGCTGGGGGCGCCCTCCCCCCCGTTCCCGACCGGAGCCCCCGTGAACCGCCTCGCCCTCCTGCCTGCTTGTGCCCTCCTGCTGGCCTGCGCCTCCCACAAGAGCGCGCCCGAGGCCGAGGCGCCGGTGGTGCACCCCAGCATCAGCTACATCGACCGCGCCAGCTTCTCCATGGCGGTGCCCACCTCTTGGACGGTGCGCGACGGCTTCGCCGGCGAGGACTCCATCCACCGGGTGGGCGATGGCATCGGCCTCCCCGCGGTGGACGAGGGCGGCGCGCCCCTGGAGCTGGGCCTGATGGTGGAGCGGATGGGCGGCAGCGACCTCTCGACCGCGGTGGAGCTGCTGCGCAAAGAGCTGGTGCGCGCGCATGGCGACGCCACCGTGCGCGACGAGGCGGTGGCCCTCTGCGGCGGGCGCGAGGGGGTGCTGCTCACCGCCGCTTTCGCCGCGGGCGGCCGCCACACCCTGCACCAGACCCTGGTGGGGGTCGACGCCGAGGGGGCGCCCTGGAAGGCCAACATCTACATCCACACGGGGCCCCAAAGCCGTCTCTCCACCGCGGGCGGCGAGCTGGCCCCCACCCTGCGCCCCTGGCTGCTCACCTTCTGCGGCCAGCCGGGCACCCACCACTCGGCCCCCTTGCGGCCCCTGCTCGGAGAGAGCGTAGATGGCTGATGTCAGTCTGTACGCCCAGATCGGCGGTGAGGCCACCGTCCTCGCCCTGGTGACCCGCTTCTACGACGAGATGGACCGCCAGCCGGCGGCCGTCGCCATCCGCGCGATGCACCAGCCCGATCTGTCCAGCGCCCGGCAAAAGCTCTTTGAATTCCTGAGCGGCTGGCTCGGCGGCCCGCAGCTCTTCGTGGCGAAGTACGGCCACCCGCGCTTGCGGGCCCGGCACCTGCCCTTTCCGATCGATCCCGCCGCGTCTGCGGCCTGGATGGGCTGCATGGTGCCGGCGATTGAGGCCGAGGTGCCCGAGGCGCTGCGCGCCTTTCTCATCGAGCAGTTGGGCCGCCTCGCGGTCTTCATGGAGAATCGCGCATGAGGGTGTTGCTTCTGTGTTGGATGCTCGCCGGCTGCGCGGGCGGGGTGGGCCCGGCCGGAGCGGAGGCCTCGCTGCGCAGCGAGGTGGAGGTGGCCGATCTGCAGACCGCCCTCGCCGGCGGCGCGCCGCTGATCGACGTGCGCACGCCGGGAGAGTTCGCCAGCGGCCATGTCCCGGGGGCGAAGAACATCCCCTTGGATGAGCTGCCGGCCCGGATGGGCGAGTTGGGCGATCCGGCGGCCGAGGTCTTTGTGATCTGCGAGGTGGGCGGCCGCTCGGCGCAGGCGGCCTCCTCGCTGGCGGCGGCGGGGCGGCGGGCGGTCAACGTGAAGGGGGGTACCCGGGCCTGGAAGGCGGCGGGCCTGCCGGTGGAGTAGCGCCCTGGGCTGGAGCGCCGGTCTTCAGCGGGCCTAAACAGGCAGCATCGCGGCGGTCGACGCCGACAGGGTCGAGGTCTGCGAGACGGTGGGGCTCCGATCGCGCCGTCACCCTGTATTCCAGCTTTGTGTCGGCTCCGCGGGCGCCGCCGGCCTCTGTGTCGATCCCGCTGCCGCCCATTCCTCTTGGGGCGGCCTCCGGCGATCCCGATTTTGGCTGCGACGCGCTGCGACAGCCTGCGACAGGTCTGCGACAAGCCCCGTCGGTACAGGAAGAGCGTTGGTGGAAACAACCCCCGCCAACGAGGAGCCTGAATGTTCGCTGCCCTTGCCGCCCTTGTTGTTCTCTTTTCGACCTCCGACGCCCTGGCCGTCACCAATGTCTCCCTCGGGCCCATCTCGGCCGAGGCCCCCAACCTGCGGCTCTACGCCGCCACCGTCGCCGAGCTCCGCGGTGGCTTCGACGTCACCGTGATGCTCGAGGGCGACCCGGTGCGCCGCAACACCACCTGCGCCCTGGCCGCCAGCGGCAAGACGGCCACCTGCAGCGGCCTCGGCAGCCTGCCCGCCACCGTCTACGCGGTCAGCAGCGGCGTGGTGGTCGACCTCGACCTGCGCGCCTACCTGCCCGCCAAGGCCGAAGAGGCCGGCTCCGCCACCTCGCCCTATGTCCACTGGGAGAAGGGCTGGCTCTCCTGGATCACCGGCCCCACCTGCGTTCTCGACGAGGACGATCAGGCCCAGTGCGAGGCCCGCATCGCCCGCGACCCGTTCCTCGACGATGCCTGCCTCAGCGTCAGCGCCAAGGCCCAGGTGAAGATGGGGGATTGTGTGCTGATCTGCACCTGTGATGGCGCCGGCATTGGCTACCTGGAGACCGAGTCGATCGAGACCGCCTCTCCGTTCTAAGCGCTGCGCTCAGTCGCCGCCGAGCCGCGCCCAGAGGCGGCCGGCGGGGCTGGTGGGCGCCCGGCGGGCCACCGCCTGAATCGAGGCCGGCAGGGCCGCGAAGGCCTCGCGGGCCGCTTGCCGCTCGCCGCGGATGCGCTGCTGCTCGATGCCCCAGAGGTGCAGCCAGACGGTGGCGTGGGGCGGGTGCTGGGCGAGGCGCGACCAGGCCGCCGCCATCTGGGCCGCGGCCTCGGCGGGGGCGCCGCGGAGGAGCGAGAGCAGCGACAGCAGGCCCAGGGTCGTGCCCTCCAGGGTGGGCTCCTGCACCGACTGCGCCAGAGACAAGGCGGCGGCGCCTTCGCGGAGGGCCTCGGCCTCCCGGCCCTCGCCCTGGGCCAGCACCGATAGGGTCAGTCGACACCAGCCTTCCTGGCGGGGGTCGCCGAGGGTCTGCGCCAGGGCCAGCGCCTCGGTCGCGCGGGCCTGGGCGGCCGGCCCGTCACCGCGATCGAGGGCGAAGGTGGCGGCGGCGAGGGCCTGATCGAGGCGCAGGCCCGCGTCGGCCTCGGGGGGCAGGGCCTGGAGCGCCTCGGCCTCCAGGCGGGCCGCGGCCTCGAAGTCCCCCTGGTAAACGGCCACCAGCAGGGCATTGTCGAGGGAGAGGACGAGGCGCCGGGGGTCGCGCAGGGCCGCGGCGTCGGCGCAGGCGGCCGAGAAGCGCGTGGCGGCCAGCGCAAGATCGCCGCGCTGCACCGCGAGGCCGCCCAGGTTGTTGAGCAGGGCGCAGCGGGCGGCGGTGGGCCCGTCGGGGGTCAGCGCGAGGGCGTCGGCCCAGGCGGCCTCGGCGGCGTCGGGCTCGCTGCGGATCATGTGCAGGATGCCGCGCAGGTTGGCGGCCTGGGTTCGTACGGCCGGGTCGGCGCTTTGGGCGGCCTGCTCGGCGGCCTGCAAGGCGCCGTCGGTGTCGCCGGCCATCCGGCGGGCCGAGGCGCAGATCAGCCACAGGGGCGCCGGATGGGCAGGGGCTTGGGCGAGGGCGGCCTCGGCCAGCGCGACGGCGAGGGAGGCCGGGCCTTGACGGCGGAGCAGCTCCCAGGCACCGCCCAGCAGGCTCGGCACCTCGGGGGTGCGCTCGGCCAGGGCGCTCTGCAGGGCGGAGAGCAGGTTGGGCCGCTCGGGGCCGAGCTCCGAGAGCCGGGCCGCCGACAGGGGGGCAGCGAAGCGCGCCACGAAGAAGCGCCGGTGGGCGGCCTGGGCGGCGGGGGCCTCGCCGCTGCGCTCCAGCCACCCCTGCGCCGTCGCCCGGATGGTGGCCAACATGCGCAGCCGGCCGCCCTCCTCGCGCTGCACCAGGGCGTGGGCGGAGAGGGTGGCGAGGAGGTCCACGGCCCAGTCTTCGCAGTCGGGCGGCACCAGCGCCTCGGCGGCCTCGGGCGAGAAGGAGCCCTCGCAGACCGAGAGCCAGAGGCCAAAGCGGCGGGCGGCGGGCGGGAGCTGCTGCCAGGAGCCCTCGATCACGGCCTGCAGCGTGTCGTGGCGCCCGGTGCCGCCGGGGCGGCGCAGCAGGCGAAAGCGCTGGTTGAGGTGCGCCGCGAGGGTCTCCACGCTCAAGACGGCGGCCCGCGCGGCGGCCAGCTCGATCGCCAGGGGCAGGTGGTCGAGGCGCTCCACCAGATCCACCACCGCGGCCCCCGCCTCAACGGGCCCAGGCGCGCGCGCGACGAAGAGGGCGGCGGCGGCGGCGGGATCGAGGGGGTGCAGGGGCAGGGTGACCTCGCCGCGCAGGCCCAGGGCCACCCGCGAGGTCACCAGGGCCTGCAGCCCCGGGGCGGCGTCGAGCCAGCGGTCCAGGGCCTCGGCGGTGGCCTGGGGGGCGGTCTCGGCGTTGTCGAGCACCAGCAGGAGGGGCCCCAGGGCGTGGATCGCCGGCCCCAGGCCACCCGACCCGGGGCTCAGCCCGCAGGCCGCCGCTACCGAAGCCTCGACGGCGCCGCGATCGGTGGCGGCGGAGAGGTCGGCGAAGGCGGCGCGGGGCGCGCCCTCGGCGAAGCGCAGGGCGAGGCGGGTCTTGCCCATCCCGCCGATGCCCAGCAGGGTCAGCACCCGATCGCCGGCGGCGAAGCGGTCACGCAGGTCGGTGAGCTCGGCCTGCCGACCCACGAAGACGTTGCGCTCCCCCGGCAAGGGCGGCAGGGTCGGCCTTGTCGCAGGGGGCGGCGGCGCCTCTACGCGCGGGCCGGGCACAAAGCGAAAGCCCTGGCCCGGCTCGGTGCGCAGGTGATCGGGGGCGGCGGGGTCGAGCTCGACCTTGGCCCGCAGGCGGCTCAGGGTGTGGTGCACGGCCCGGCTGACCACGCCGGCCGCGGCGTCCCAGACATCGCGCAGCAGCGCCGCCTCGCTCACCAGCTCCTCGGGGCGGGCGGCGAGGTAGGCCAGCAGCTCGGCCTCGCGCGCGGTCAGGCTGATCGGCGGGCCCTCGGCCATAAGAAGCTGCCGGCCGTCGAGATCGACGACCCCCTTGCGCAGACTCAGTCGACCCTCGGCCGGCGGGCGGGCCACCCGCAGCAGCAGGCGCACCAGGGCCTCGTCGCCGGCCTCGCTCAGGGGCCGAATGCGAGAGAGGCCGGCGATGTGCGGGCTGCGGCCGCGCTCCTCGCGCAGCACCACCGGCGCCATCAGGCCCTCGGCCTGCCAGGCGGCGAGTTGGGCGGCGTCGGCGGCGTTGAGGCCCGGCAGCGAGAGGGCCGCGAGGCTGCGGGGGCTCAGGCTGGCGCGGGCTTGATCGAGGGTGGGCATCCACAGCGGCTGCAGCCCCACGGCCTCCAAGGCGAGGCCAAGGGCGTCACGGGGAGGGCCCAGGAGCAGAACGGTGGGAGCGCGGGACATCACGGGGGCAGCCAGGAGCGGGGCGGCCGCTTTAACGCCGGCGGGGCGATCGCGATCTGGGCGCTGCGGGGGTGGGCCGCACGGAGAGGTGCGAACAGACTGTCCGGGATCAGCGCGGGTGCATCGGCCGGCCAGGGCCGCGATGAGAGGGGCAGCCTGGCGCATTGTAGGGGCATGTACACAATCCTCCTCTCTCTTCTTCTGTTTGTATCTTCCCCCTTTGCCGCGGAGCCGACCTTCGACTCCCCCTGGACCCGCTTCGATGCCCGCCACGACGCAGACTACCAGCGCGGAGAGGCCCTTGGCGCCACCGTTTCCACGCCGTCGGCCCGCCTGCGTCAGGCCACCGCCGTCGGGCTGCTCACGGGCGGGCTTACCAGCGGACTGATCCTCGCTGGCACCCCCTCGGCCTCGGCAGGGCCGCAGGAATACGCCCTGGGCGCGCTGGTGGTGGGGGTGCCGATGTTCACCGCCCACTTTTTGCCGATCCCGGCATGCGATCGGGGCCCGTCGGAGGCCTTCACGGCGGGCTGTCGCCTGAGCGATCGCCGCGCCCCCGAGCGCCACCTGCGCCGTCGGGCCTTCGTCAGCGAGCTGGCCGGCGCCGCCCTTACGATCGGCGTCTACGCGGCGGTGGCCGAGCCCGGTCTGCGCTGAGGCCCTCCCTCGGGGTGGAGGCCCCCAGGCACCCCCTCCACGGCGAGGAAGTTGGCCAGCAGGGCCTCGCCGCAGGGGGACAGGATGCTCTCGGGGTGAAACTGCACGCCAAAGACCGGCAGCGTGCGGTGGCGGAGGCCCATCAGCTCGCCATCTTCGCTGTGGGCGGTCGCGATCAAGGTGGGCGGCAGGCTGGCCGCGTCGAGGGCCAGGGAGTGGTAGCGCCCCATCGGCGTGGGGTTGGGCAGCCCGGCGAAGAGGCCCTGGCCATCGTGGTGGATGGGGCTCGCCTTGCCGTGCACGAGGGCGCGGGCCCGCACGAGGCGCCCGCCCAGGTGCAGCCCGATCGCCTCGTGGCCCAGGCAGACCCCGAGGATCGGCAGCCGCCCGATCGCCGCCGCGGTCAGCGCCATCAGGATGCCGGCCTCTTCGGGCCGCCCCGGCCCCGGCGAGAGCACGAGGTGGCTTGGCCGCCGCGCCAGGGCCGCCTCGACGGAGATGGCGTCGTTGCGCACCACATCGACGAGGGCCCCCATCGACCGGAAGGCCATGACGAGGTTGTAGGTGAAGGAGTCGTAGCTGTCGAGCAGGAGGATCTGGGCGGCCATGGGGTTGAGGCCTAACCGATGGGGTGGTGTTGACGTGTAAAGGGTGCTACGGTGGCCGCATGGAACTCGATCGCACTGAGCTCAACAACCTCGCCAACTTCTTCGCTCGGCGCTTCCCCCAGGCCGACGAGCGGCAGCGGCTCACCGCCCACGCCCGCTTCCTCTACGCCGAGACCGGCAACGCCGATCCCGTCGAGGCCTGGAGCCGGCTGTTGACCGAGGCCAGCCAGCGACGGGTGCTGCCCGCCCTGGCCTGGGCCGCGATCCAGGCCCGCCAGAAAGACAAGAACCTGCAGGAGGTCGCCACCGTGCTGGGCGCCCGTCCGCCGGTCGACGGCCTGGGCTGGGGCAGCCCCCTGGTCGTGAACGCCGTCGCGGGCGCCTTCCTTGTCGGCCTCGCCCTGATCGGCTTCGTCGCCCTGCGCTCCGAGCGGCAGGCTGAGGCCACCCCCCTGCTCGACCCCGGTCTCGCCGCCGCCGCCGAGGCCCCCGCCGACGCGCCCCCGCCAGTCGAAGCGCCGGTGCTCGACGCCGGCACCCCCGTGGCCCCGCCGCCCTCCACCTCCACGGGCACCGCCAGCTTCACCGCCCTCGCCGCGCCCGCCGCCCCGGCCGAGGCCCCCGCGCCCCCCGCGGCCGAGCCCGTCAAGGCCGCGCCCCCCGTCGCCAAAGCGGAGCCAGCACCCCCGGCGGAGACCCCCAAGGCCGCACCGGCCAAGGTCGAGGCGCCGGTGGCCGCTCCCCCCAAGGCCGAGGCCCCCAAGGCCGCGCCCGCCGCCAAGGTAGAGGCGCCGCCCCCTGCCAAGGCCGCCCCCGCCAAGGTCGCCGCCGTCGCCAAGGTGGAGGCCCCCGCGGTCTCCGGCGGGCCCTTCCCCAAGGTGGCCCCCGCCGCCACCCCCGCCGGCCGCTGCAAGACCAAAGAGGGCGGCTTCATCGGCTACTGGTACGCCGGCGAGGCCAACCCCGGCCGCGTGGGGCAGATCGTCACGATGGACCGCTCGGCCAACGTGCGCGAGACCTACCCGCACAAGGACAACGGCTACGACTTCTCGTCGTCGCTGCGCTGCTCCTTGGTGCCGGGCGACAAGGTGCGGATCTCCGGCGCGCCGATCGCCGTCGACGGCGGTTCGTACTGGGTCCCCCTGCTGGCCACCGACTTCAACCCGGCGGGCTGAGCGGGGCGGGCCGGGCGCGCCCATGTTAGGCCGGCGCGCCATCAGGGAGCCCCCCCGTGTCTGAGCGCCCCGTCGACTTCATCCGCGCCCTCGTCGAGTCCGATCTGCAGAGCGGCAAGCACCAGCGGGTGATCACCCGCTTTCCGCCCGAGCCGAACGGCTACCTGCACATGGGGCACGCCAAGTCGATCTGCCTCAACTTTGGCCTCGCCAAGGAGCACGGCGGCGCCTGCCACCTGCGCTTTGACGACACCAACCCGCTCAAAGAAGACCCCGAATATGTCGAGGGCATCAAGCGCGACGTCCAGTGGCTCGGCTTTGACTGGGACGACAAGCTCTTCGCCGCCAGCGACTACTTTGGCCAGATGTACGACTTCGCCGTGGAGCTGGTGCAGCGCGGCAAGGCCTTTGTCTGCGAGCAGAGCGAGGCCGAGATGCGGGCCACCCGCGGCACCGTCACCGAGGCCGGCACCCCCAGCCCCTGGCGCGACCGCTCGGTCGAAGACAACCTCACCCTCCTCCAGAAGATGCGCGACGGCGAGATCGACGAGGGCAAGGCCACCCTGCGCGCCAAGATCGACATGGCCCACGCCAACATGAAGATGCGCGACCCGGCGATCTACCGCATCCGCAAGGTCACCCACCACGCCGCCGGCGCCTGGAACATCTACCCCCTCTACGACTTCGCCCACTGCCTGTCCGACGCGATTGAGGGCATTACCCACTCCATCTGCACCCTGGAGTTTGAGAACAATCGCGGGCTGTACGACTGGTACCTGGACAATGTGACGGCCCCCTGTCACCCCCAGCAGATCGAGTTCGCCCGCCTCAACCTCACCTGGACGGTGATGAGCAAGCGCTTCCTGCTCAAGCTCGTGCAGGACGGCCGCGTCACCGGCTGGGACGACCCCCGGATGCCCACCCTCGCCGGCATGCGCCGCCGCGGCGTGCCCCCGGAGGCCCTGCGCGCCTTCTGCGAGGAGATCGGCGTCGCCAAGACCAACTCCACCGTCGAGCTCGAGAAGTACGAGCACGTCCTGCGCGAGACCCTCAACGCCATGTGCCCCCGGGTGATGGTGGTGGCCAACCCCCTGCCCATCACCCTCGAAGGCATCGACGCCGACCGCGCCATCGAGGCCCCCCTCTTCCCCGGCGAGGAGGGCAGCGCCGCCCGCACCCTCACGCTCGGTTCGCGCATCTTCATCGATCGCGACGACTTCGCCCTCGATCCCCCCAAGGGCTGGCACCGCCTCACCCCCGATCAGCCCGTCCGCCTGCGCCACGCCGGCATCCTGCGCGTCACCGGCGTCGAGCAGGCCGCCGACGGCACCCTCACCGGCCTGCGCGGGCGACTGGAATCCGGTGAACAGAAGGTCAAGGGCACCATCCACTGGGTCAACGCCAACGGCGCCGTCCCGGTCACCCTGCGCCTCTACGAGCGCCTCTTTGTCTGCGAGAAGCCCGGCGGCGACGACGGCGACTTCCTCCGCGACATGAACCCCAATTCCCTGTCGGTGGTGACCGGCCTCGCCGAGCCCCACCTCGCCACCGCCGCCGTCGGCGACCGCTTTCAGTTCGAGCGCGTCGGCTACTTCGCGAAAGACCCCGACAGCCAGCCCGGCGCCCCCGTCTTCAACCGCGTCATCGGCCTCAAGGACTCCTTCGCCAAGGAGCCCCGGGCCGAGGCCCCCCGCAAGGGCAAGGTCGAGGCCAAGGCGCCGGCCGCCCCCGTCGTCGAGCAGGCCCTCGACCCCGCCGCCGCCGCCCTCGTCTCCCGCGGGCTCGGCGCGCCCGAGGCCCGCCGCATCGCCGGCGACGCGCCCCTGGAGGCCTTCTTCGCCGCCGCCACCGGCCAGGGCGCCAGCGACAAGGCCATCGGCGCCTGGCTGGTCAACGAGCTGCTCGGCAAGGGCGGCCCCGCCGGCGTCTCCGCCGCCGCCTTCGCCACCCTCGTCGCCCGCGTGGAGTCCGGCGCCATCTCGGCCCCCTCCGGCAAGGCCCTCATCGCCGATCTGCTCGCCGGCGCCGCCGACATCGACGCCCTCATCGCCGCCCGCGGCCTCGCCGTGGTCACCGACACCGGCGCCATCGACGCCGCCATCGACCAGGTCCTCGCCAAGAACGAGGCGGCCCTGGCCCGCTACCGCGGCGGCGAGACGCAGCTCCTCGGCTTCTTCGTGGGCCAGGTGATGCGCGCCGCCAAGGGCGCCGACCCCAAGCTCGTCTCTGCCCGGGTCTCCGCCCGGCTGCTCGCCTGAGGAGGCTGCCATGGATGAACAGTCAATCTACGAGATGGTCGTCGACGCCGTGCGCCAGGCCCTGGCCGACGAGGCCGGCGGCGGCAAGATCCGCATCGCCAAGCGCTTTGTGGAGGGCGACGTCATCTTCAAAGACGGCGACGACCGCGAGGTGAAGAAGGTGGAGGCCGCCGTCTTCTTCAAGAAGGTGACCTCGGTGCGCGAGCAGCTGCGGGTGCTTGAACAGAAGATCAACAACAACCCGGCCCTGCCCGCCGCCGACAAGGCCGAGCTGCAGGCCCACATCACCCGCTGCTATGGCTCCTTGACGACCTTCAATTTCCTCTTTCGCGAGGAAGCCGATCACTTCAAGGGAGCCGGCGGCAAGGATTGATGGGCGCCCCGGGCCGGAATCAGGGCGCCTCCTCCTGGAGGCTCCATGCACGCGCCCGACGTCCTTCCCCAACACCGCTGGCTGCACCAACTCCTCGGCCGCTGGCAGACCATGGCCCTCGCCGACGGCAGCCCCGAGGCCTGCCCGCCGATGACCGGCCACGAAGAGGGCCGCGCCATCGGCGAGATCTGGGTGGAGCTCGACGCCCACACCACCTACGGCCACCACCGGGTCACCCTCGGCTACGAGCCGGCCGCCGGCCACTTCGTCGGCACCTGGGTGGGCGGCGGCATGGCCTACCTGTGGCGCTACACCGGCGCCCTGTCCGACGACGGCCGCAGCCTCATCCTCACCTCCGAGGGCCCCGCCTTCGACGGCGTGGGCCTCGACACCTACCGCGACGTCATCACCTTCCTGTCGCCCGACACCCGCACCTTCGAGGGCTCCGTACGCCAGGCCGATGGCTCCTGGCGACGGTTCCACGCCACGCGGTCGGAGCGCCTGCCGGCCTCTTGATGGCGTTGCGCCCAGGCGTTGATCTCGGTGCGGAGCCGGTGACTGGGCCCGGCGCTGGGCGAAAATCGGCAATACGCGCCGGTAGAGTCCCCTCGGAAGAAGCGGAAATTGGGGGGCCGGGTCTTCTGCGCAATGAGTCCATGGGAGTGGTGCACGCCGTATGGGCCGGGGAGATCGAGTCCTCGCCGCCATGAACAGACGGCGGCTGGTTTGTATGCCTTCGCCGGTCAGGCATTGTCCCAGCCGGATGCCGCGCCCTCTTCAAAGGGCGCGGCGAGAATTCATCCTCTCGCGCGGATCCCCACCGCCGAAGACCCCGATCCCGTCAATTCGCGCAGGGTCGCGCTGGCCACAAAGCGGGTCTCCGGCCCGCGCCCGACCTGCTCGACGAGGCCCGCGTCGGCCAGTCGCCGCAGGTCGGCGCTGGCCGTGGCGGGTGACACGTCGGCTTCGGCCATGTAGCCTGTCCGGTCGACCCCCAGGAACAGGCTCTGCTCCAGCGCGATCTGGAGCCGCTCTGGCCAGCCCCGCGCCGCGACCAGCGCCTCCAAGACCGCCCAGCGCGCCGCCGCCTGGTCGATGGTGGTCAGTCGCTCCCGCGCCTGGACGATGTGGGCGTCCAGTACAAACTCGACCCAGGGCTGCGCGCTCCGCGTGGGCTGGTAAGATCCGCCCTGCACGCGCTGGAGCACCGCGTAGTAGGCGCCCGTGTCACGGGCGAGCTGCGCTTCGATGCTGCCCATCTCTGCTGGCAGCAGTCCCTCGCGCGCCAGTACGAGAGACTGCAGCACCCGCGACAGGCGACCATTTCCGTCTCGAAAGGGGTGAATCGACACGAGGTGCAGGTGCGCCATCGCCGCGCGCACCACCACCGGCCCCTCGTCTCGCTGAAGCCAGTCCACCAGGGCCACCAGCAAGGCTGGCAGCGCCGCCGCGTCGGGCGCCCGGTACGCCACGCCGCCCCCCGGCGCCGTCACCCCCATCGCGCCCTCCCGCAGGCGCCCCGGATGGGCCGTCGGCGCCCCGGCGCACAGCTCGAAGTGCAGGTCGAGCAGGAGGCGCATGCTCCAATCGAAGAACGGGTCGTCGGCCAGCACCGCGACATGGGCCATCGCCAGGGCGTAGCCGGCCAGGGCCTTCTCGGGGTCGGAGGTCGCCGGCAGGCCGCCGTCGATGACCTGCGCCGCGGCCCGGGGTGCCACGTGGAACCCCTCAATTGCCGTCGAGCTCGTCGCCGCCTCCACCCGCGCCTGCCGCCGCAGCGGCCCCATCCACGGCGCCGCCCGCGCGACCTCCGCGCCCAGGCGCCGCCGCAGGTCGGCCAGGGTGTCGAGGGTCTGCTGGTGTGGCTGGAGGTCGGGCGTGGTGTAGAGCATTGGTCGAATATACGACCAATCGTCTAATCCAGCAAGCTTCGCCCTGACCTCGGCGTTGCGCCGCGTTTGCCGGGTGCCGCCGTTCTTCTGGTGGCGCGTTTCCGTGAGGAGCACCTCGGTTTTGGGGGCGTTTGGGTGCGCCGATGGAGGGGGCCATCGCGGGAACGTGGGTTCCGCCAGGGGCCGCGGGAGATGGAACGGCGCAGAAAACCCACAGTGGAGACGTCTCCACTGTGGGAGACCTCGCTGTGGGGCTGGCCTGCGCTGTCCCGATGCGCGGCGCAGCCGCCGCGAAGGTGACGGCTGACCCGACGGCAGGGGTCAGACCCCATCGGCCAGGCCCGCGCCCAGGGCCCTCGTCGGCGCGAGGACGCCCGCGCCTTCTTGTCCGGCTTCGGTGGCCTACCGATCACCGGGCTCGGTGGCCCCGGTTCCCCCACCGCACCGGCCAACCCGCACCGTGGGCCTGATTCGTCGGTGCGAGGCTCCATCCAGCGGCGGAGGTATTTCGCCCCCTGCCACACTTTGACTTCCCCGAAACCGTATCGCCCACATCCACGCTCCATGTCGGGAGTGGGTCGGTCAGCCGCCTACGGCTCCGGGTGCAGCCGAAGGGTCCGGACCCGCTCCAGGATCTCCGCCGCGCTCTTCCGCAGCAATTGAACTTCGTACTCGGTCAGCATCCGGGGTCCGGGTGAGGTAGCCCGCCTCTGATTCAGTAAGGCTGTCGAAGGCGTGACCGAACCGCTCGAACCACCATTGTTCAATGGACTCGCCATGTTTTCTCCGCAGTTTTTCCAGAGTGGCGTTTTGAAGCGCCAGCCCTGCCGAGTGAGTCTTGCCCGTCAATACGGTTGCACCCATGACATCTGCACCAGCCGCGATCAGGTGACCCCGAAGATTTGCCAGCGTTCCACCTTGGCCCACGAAGTCGTCCACGAGCACCGTGGGGGAGCCCAACGGCACTGGCCCTTCAAAGTGTGCCTGGCGCGCCAGCCGCGCGAAGCCGCTCGCGCCGGTGTGGCCCACGGCGTTCACCTGCATCACATGCGGCCACACCGCCCAACCCAGCCGCTGGCCCAGCGCTTCGGCCAACACCACCGGGATGGCGTTGACCCCTTGCTCCTCCACGGCATGCACCGGCACCAGTACCGCGGGCCGTCCGCCCGCCCACCGCATGACTTCGCGCTCCGCCACCGAACTGTAGGTTGTCGCTACCAGTCGCGCGGCTGCCTCCGCATCCCCCGCCTTCGCCGCGGCGTAGTCGGGATGCGCCTTTACCAGGGCCGGTTCGGCATGAATCGCCACCGGAGGGAAGGCCAGCCAAGGATGTCGAATCGGCTGCGGCATAGATCAGGCCTAACACCTCGCTGCCGGGTTGCCCGCGCGCTGCGCGTCGCGGCGGTCGCAGCGCAGCGGTGGTGCAAACTGCATGGCGGTCAGCCCCCTCGCCTGACGAGGCGCAGAAAACCCACAGTGGAGGCGTCTTCACTGTGGGACCTCCGGGTGTGTGGAGCGGGCCCGCGTGGGCCGGTGGAGCGGCGCAGCCGAAGCCGCAGATGCGCGCCCATCGCTCTTCGCGGAGGCGAAGAGCCGCCGCGCCTTGATGGGCGTCGGGGCCAGCCGCCGTGGGGGCCCACGGTTGGCTCGGCGTCGAAAACCCACAGTTCAGACGTCTGAACTGTGACGGCGCGCGGCCTCACTCGGGGCGAGGCCCAGGCCGAGGCTACGCTGGGCTCACCTTCCGGGCCTGGACCTTCGACGACGCCCATGGGGCCGCCCCTTTGTCCGGACTCGACGAGACCCGGTGCCAGGTATCTTGACTCCCGATCTGGCTCCAGGTACCCCGCTCAGGCTGCGGACCTTTGGCCTCCCCACTCATGCCAGGCACGGCTCCGAGCTCGCCGAAAGCCCCTTCAGTCCTGCGACATCGCGCGGTGGATGGCCAAGGCCTTGGAGGGGCGGGCCGGGGTGAATGGCCCATGGAGAAGAGCGGCCGTTCGACGCGCACGATCGCCAGCCTCTTGGCTCACGCCCACTGTCGTCGGCCGCGAGCCGCGACGCGCCCAGCGCGTGGATTGACCTTTGACCGGGATGCGTGGATCCAGACCTGAAGTTAGGAAAACTGGTTCCTGAGTCCGGCGCTGATCGTGAGACGGCCGTCGAACACCGTGCACAGGTGCATGCGGCCGGGGCGGAGAGATCAGCGCCACCAGCGGGGAGAAGCGCTCCTCCGTGGTAAACGAGAGGGCCGGGACCTGCGGTGGGGTCATTCCCCCGTCCACCTTCTGCCGTTCATGGGACCTGTCCCCTCCCTCCCGATGTGCTCCCGCGCGGTCTCGTCCTTTTCGGCTGCTGGCGTTCGCTTGGCCCCCTCTCAACGAACTCACCCCACGGTGACCCAAACCGCCTCCACGATCGGATTTTCGATCTTCTGGTAGGCGAGTGCCGAGCGAAGGTACCGAAAGAACTTCCGGTAGCACTCCATGAAGACCTTTCCTTCGAGGAGGTAGATCAACACGCTGAGGTCAGCGGCGACGCGGCGCTTCCAGGGGCCGACACCCAGGATCTCCCGGGTATGGCCCGGCCACAGGACGAAGGCCTCCGGAAACGCTTCGGAGTTCGTCAGCGCGTGTACCTCCGCAGCGCTCTGACAGGCCTCCAAGGCGACCAGGAAGGCCTCGGCTTCAGGCCGGCTCTCCTCGCGGGTCATGGCCCGCTGATGACGAAGGAAGTCGGCGAAGCCCTGGGTGATGAGGCGCTCCTTGATGCGCCAAACGTGCTCGGCCTCCGTCTCTTCTTCGTCGAACAGGTGCAGCCCGAGCTCTTCCTGCAGGGCCTCCCGCAGCTCGACAAGGCTGAGCTTGGAGCGTTCGAGATGCGCTTTCGCGACCCGCACCTCCGTGCAAACGCCGATCTGGATGTACTGTCCCATGGCTGCCTCGCTGGACTTCTCGGATGCGCTCAAGCTACCCGGTGCACAGGCCCCGCTCCACCCCCGTTTGTACGCTCCGGCTGAACTCCAGCCGCACGATCCCCAGCCGCAGGTGATGGGAGCGCATGGACCCTCGCCCCTCACACATCGACGCTGGCAAACTCCTCCGCCTTCTTCGGCTGCGCAGCCAACCAGGCCTCCCGAGACCACTCTCGTGCTCCGTGTTCGGACTGACCCCGAGGAGGCGGGCCACCTCGCGCGCGCCGGTCCCGAGCCGGTGCAGGCGCACCCGTTCTTGAAGTTGATGCATGTCCTTGCACTTTCGGCTCATGACGAGCTCCTGGATTGGGAGGCGCATCATGGTTCGAGCCGTGGTCACTTTGGCCGCCCCGACTGCGGTCACTTTGGCCGCCCCGACTGCGGTCAAATAGGGCGGTCTGTGACGCGGGATCAAGGGCTTTGTTAACGTTCACGGCGCAGAATTCCACTGGCCCGAGGAGCCCTGGAGCCTCCCCGACACCGCCCCCGGCGAGCCCGATCCCACCCGGGAGCGCATCGATGTCCGCCCTGGCGGAGACCGGATCTGCGCCGTCCTCGACCTGCTCGCCCCCGATGGCACCCCCTCTTGGGTCCTAATGTGCGCGGCCGACGCCCTCTGGCTGGAGTTGGTGGCGATGGAGGCCGATCCAAACGGCGCCTCGTCCACCGAGGCTGTCGCCTTCGTGTACGAGGGGGTAGCGATTCGTTTTGGCGTACCGGATCACCCGGTAGCACTCGGCTCGCTGGGGTTGACGGAATTAGCAGCCGCCCTGCGGCCCTTGCTGATGGGCCTGTAGCAGTCCGCCTGATCGCGGGGCGCCTGCATCATCTCACACGCGGGTAAGACCAGACTTCACGTCGCATTCCCTCCCTCCCCCTGGTGGGGGGAGGTGGCGCGGAGCGCCGGAGGGGGACCCCGAGCCGGCCCAACGCCAGGCGGCAGTCGTGCAGCCTCGGAGGCCAGCTCACCCCGTCGCCGCCCCACGCCCTCGTCTGGGGGCTCGTCCGTTCGCCCTTCCCTGCCCGCCCGAGCAGGGACAACCCTTCATCGGTTCGCACCGACAATTCCACAGAATACAGACGCAGCCCGGCACCTTGACAGCCCAGGAACCTTGGATACTTCAAGTCCATGCCGAGCCTGTCCAACGTGCCCTCCGACGCCGGCACCCCCCTGCTGGGGAGGGATGGGAGCGACGCCCACCTGCGCATGGCGGTCCACCTCGCCTGGCGCGCCGCGCCCTCCACTGCACGCGATGAAGCCTTGCAGGCCCGCACGCCCTGGTCCAAGCGCCGAGCGCATGCCCTCCAACTCGCCGAGAGCCACCAGAACATGGTCCTCATCGACCCCGATGCGCTCTGGGTCGACCCGCCACCCACCGGCAGTGGCTTTGACGACGGGACCCAACTGCGCCAGCGCCACGCCTTCTTTCGGGAGCTCTTCGACCTTGCGCAGCGGCGCAACTGGCGCCTTGTGCGCCACGGTCGCCGCCCCGCGCTGTCTGAGCTGCTGGACCGGATGCAGCCCGCGCTGGCACCACCGACGCTGGTGACCGACGAGCAGCACCTCGCCTCTATCAGCCCCGCTCTGCAGCCCCTGGCCCGTTGGCTCGTGGTGACCGGCCGCGCCACCAATGACCGTCTGTCCTCGTTGATCGATGCGTCCGAGTCGCCTGACGACACGGTGGTGGAGGCGTTTTGTGGCGCCATCGGGCCCGAGGCCCTGCGCGCCTTGCGCCATCTCTCCCTTTTGCGCGAAGACCTGCCCTGGAATGGCGTGGTGGGCCCCTTTCAGCGGGGCGGCGAGGCCCCCCTCTCTCTCCCGGAGCGCGCGCTGCAAAAGCTGATCGCGGCCGGCGCCCTCCTCGTGAACGAACCCGTGTCGGGTCGGTTTTACATCCCCGAGCCCCTCCGCCAACGAGTGGCCATTCGCGCAACCCTGGTCGACCCCAGCGCCACCACAGCGCTCCGCACGCGCATCGCCCGACAGCTCCAGTCGGGCGGCCGCCTGTGCGAGCTGCTGGAGGCCCACCGCCAGGCAGTGTTGTCGACCAACCTGGAGCTGTCTGAGTCGACCACGCGCTTTTATGGCTCCGATCTGGCTTCCGCCGCCCGCGCGTTGAGCCAGCGCGCTGCAGCCGAGGCGACCGATTCAGGCAGGCGCGCCTTGTACAAACAGGCCGCAGACCTGTATCAGCAGATCTTCGACCGGTACGACGACGAAGACGCCTACGCTTGGCATTATTTCGCCTACAACCTGGAGCGCTCGGCGAAGCCCGGCCCTTTGCCCGACGACGTCGCTGGCAAAGTCCGGGGCGCCTACGGAAAGGCGACCGCTCTCACTGACCAAAGTGCCTACAACCCTCTCTTTCACGGCAGAAGACTTGCCTTCGACCTTGCGCAAGGCAAGCCTACTGTCGCTGTCTTCAACGACCTGCGGGAGCAACTCCGCCTCACCCGCATCCACTATGACCCGTCTGCGGCGAGCTGGCTTGTGGAGCAGGTGCGAAAGCGTGTGAATCGGGGCGCGGCGGAGCAAAAGGAGGCGTGGAGGGCGCTCTGTTCAACCATGCCATGGATTGAAGGCCTCCGGGCGCCCGCCAAGGCCACCGTCCGAAGCCTCCCCGAGGTGTGAATGTTCACGGGCTGGCCGAAACACACCCCAGGTGAGCTGTCGATCTTCCTGTTGGGGCCCGGCATCGGCGAGTCGATGCTGCTGGTGCTCCCCGATGGCGCGGTCATCCTCATTGACTGTTTTCAACTGGGCGCGGCCGTGCCGCCCTTGAACCTCCTGACCCACCTCGGCTTGACCCAGATCGATCTGCTCGTGGTCACCCACCCTGACCAGGACCATGTCGGCGGCCTCACAGGCCTGTTGGACAGCGCCATCGACGTGAAGAGCGCCTGGACCTACCCCCATCTCAACCTTCTCCGAGACCTCGTCGCCGCCTGGGGCGGATCCGCCCCCTCCCTCCAGGCCCTGGACCGCGCCTGGGAGCGCTTGGACGCCCTGGCCGACGTCAACCGGCGCTTCGACATCAGCTTGAATTCCCGGCCCTGGGTCAGCCCCAGCGGGCGGTTCACCCTTACCCCGGTCGCGCCGATCCCCTCCGATCTGGTCGACGCACAGCGGCAAATCTCCGGCCTGCTCACCCGCGACGCCAAGGGCCAGGTTCAGGTCGACCAAAAGCTCGCCGACCGCCTCCAAGGCAAGCAGCTCGGCGACCACCCCAACCTGCTGTCGATCGCGCTCGCCGCTGCGGGCGATGGCGCCCGCTTGCTGCTCAGCGGCGATGTCGAAGCCCCCCAAAAGCCCAACCGCGGCTGGTCCGGCATCTTGAAGGTCCTGGGCGACCAGTCCAGGCTCGACCTGCTCACCGATGTCCACCTCGTGAAGGTCGCCCACCACGGCTCCATCGGCGCCTGGCACGAACCCACCTGGAGCCGGCTCACGCAGTCCGGTCCGGTGGATGTGGCGCTGATCACGCCTTTTTCGAGGTCGAAGCTCCCCGATGATGAGGTGCTGCACCACCTGTCCGGCCGGGCCTGGAAGATCGGCATCTCTGGCGCAAGCGGCAAGCGATCCCAGAAGAGTGCGCCTATGAGCGGCCTCTTCGCGCGCCGCGATGCCAGCGGGGCCTGGACCTTGGAGGGCTTCGGGGCGGCGAAGGTGGTGGACGGTGCACCTTTGAGCCGGTCGCCGTCCCCCTGACGACGGCGCTCCTCTGGCAGGTCGCTCTCGGTTCGCGGCAACGCCCAGCCGTCGGGAACACCGCTGCCGCCGCTGGTGCGGACCTCCACCAGGCCGACTGCTCCATCGCGCCCCGCCGCCCGTCCAAACAGGCCACAGGTCCCGCCTGCAACGCTCGACTCCTTCCGACCCTGTGGGCAGCGCTACCGCTTCTTTCCTCGCGTGCGTGGCCCTGGTTGGCATAAACGGCCACAGTTTCAACCTGAAACTGCGCCCCTTTCGTGCCCTTCACCCCTCCTTCAAGGCCGCTTCGATCGCATCCGCCTGCGCCCGCAAGGCGGCGAGGGCCGCCTTCAAGCGGCTCCAGTGCGCCGCGCTGAGGGTCTCGGCCTCCTCCACCTGCCCGCCGAGTTCGCCGAGCGACTCGACGGCCCTCTCCACCCGGGTCACCACCTGCCCCGGCGCGAAGGACTGCGCCGGAGCGGCAGGTTCGGGCGGAGGCTGGAGCCCGGGGGTAGCAGGGTCGGCGTCAGGCCACTTGACCGAGGCGGACGACGGCGACGGCCCCGCGCACCTCTTCGCTGGTCCAGCCATGGTCGGCGGTGGCCTTGGCGAGCAGGCGGCGCTGGGCAGGGCCGTCGAGGCGGTAGAGCTCCTGGACCTGGGCCATGGCCAGTTGGGGGAGCAGGCCGGCGGGCAGGTCGCGGGCGACGATGTGGGCGGTGATGCAGCGGCGGAGCAGGCTCTCGCTGAGGCCGTGCTCAAAGAGCTGGTCGTCGTGGGCGTCGATGAAGGTGCGGAAGCGGACGGCCTTGGTGGAGTCGCGGCTGGCATAGGCGGCGGCGTCGCCGGCGAACAGATCGTCGAGGAGGGACTGGCCGATGGCGATGCGGAAGGAGAGCAGGTGCTCGCGGGCGATGCGCTCGATCTGGGCCAGGGTGGGCGCGAACTCGCTGGAACTGAGCGCGGTCTCGGGTATCGGGGGCTCCGATCTGTTTGTGGCAGCGTAGTCGATGGCGGGGCGAGTGGAGGGGCCTGGGGTGCGAAGTTGTCGTGTATGGGTGGATGGTGATCGCGGGGAGGACGAAAGCGACCCGGTCGCAGATGGGTCTGGGTGGACGCTGGAAGCGAAAGGAGAGGAGGGGGTCGCCGGTGCGCTGGAGGGGCCCGTTGAGGATGGGGGAGAAGTCTGTGTCGGGTTGGTTGATGGGGGCTCCTGTTGCACGGATCGTGCAATGGGGCCGGTTTCGGTGCAAGGGAGGAGGATGGATTTTTGCGGTTCGCCTCCGAAGACCCACAGGGGAGACGTCTTCACGGTGGCCGCGCGACGGGTGTGGACGACGGGGCCGTGGGTGGTTCTGACGGCGCAATCGGAGGCGTCGGCCTCCTTGGGGCGTGGCGCAGGCCTTCTGGGCATCGTCGCTGGGCGGCCAAGGGGCGGGGAGGACGCGCGCGAGCCGGGTGGCGGGCCGGACCCCTCAGGGTTCTGGTAGGGGAACAATCCCGGGCATGGCGCCCCTCTCGTGCAGCCTGGTGACCAAGCCGTGAATGCTCTCCCAGGCCCTGTCGAAGGGCACATCGCGCAGCGCGTCCTCGGCTTCGTACAAGCTGCGTACGAGGTCGAGCGAAACGCCCTCGGGCAGGAGATCCGCGGTAGAACAGCAATCGACAAAGCGCACCTTGCATTTGTCGACAAAGGAGCGCCCCAGAAGGTCCCAGTCGAGGGCGCTTGGATCCATTTCGAGGAGCACGTGAATGTCTCGAAGGTCGCGAACCCGCGGCGGTGCTTCACTCGAACCAATCTTGTTCAGATACGGGGGCAGCTTTTGGAGCCAGGCGCGAAGCTTTTCGGCGAGCGCTTGCTCGACCGAATAACAGGGGAGGGCACCTGCTGGATGGGTGTTGGTGATGACGATGGAGGCGTCTCGCCATTCCAGAAAAACGGTGCCGTCGGTCAGGTCCCCGAAGGAGAGGTCGATCTCTACGACATGGTGTCTGCTGTTCAAGTGTTGGAGGGTGGCCTTCAGCGTGTAACCATCCCAACCGTAACGATGGGGCCTGGCAGATGGGCTGGGTGTCGCGCTGGTCTGGTAGACGCTCCATTTGTTGTCGCATTTTTCGATGTAATCTTCAAGTGCCTCTCGGAGGGCCTTCTTGAGATAGGTCGCCCCGACTTTTCCTGGTTGAACGAACCGTTCACGGGCGGTGAGGTCGATGTCTCGCGTGGAACGTGCCGTGCCGGTGAGCGCTTCGATCGCGTGGGCGCCCTTCAAGACGAGTTTCTGCCCCAATACCGGGTGCGCTGCGATGGCTTGAAGAACCAGTCGCTCTGCCTTTCGGGTCTGTGAAGCGGTTACCATGGTAGCGTCAAGCTCCATCGGGGCGCGTGGCGACCACCGTTTGTGTCGCGAACGAGCGGCGCCGGCTCCTCCAGGGGGGGCAGTCCTGCGACCGTTGCCTCGGCGGCCTCACAGAGGTCTGTGAGTTGCAGGTGCTCGCTGATGGCTCCGACGCGCCGCCACAACAGCGGAATGTCCAGGCGCCTGAGATAATCCAGCATCCGCGCTTCGCGGAGCAGCTCTGCGCCCCGCTCCCAGGCCTCCAGGACGACCCGCACGCCCCCATTACACTGCGGATCGGTCAGCGTATGGAGGAGGGTGCGTTCGCGGTCGAACACCTGCGCCTGCTCAAACTCGTCCAGCCAAATGCGACTGACCCCAAAGAGGAGGTCCTCGAAGGTTTGTTTGCACCGATACTCATTGCCGTCGAAGCGGAACATCAGCTTGCCGATGGCAGGTCCAGCCCTTGTCTTGGCCGACGACGTTGGGGCGGGGGGCTCCATGGGGTAGATGGCTTCGTTTGGGGGGCTGGGATCGGCGGATGCGGTGCCGGTCGTTCGGCGCGCGCGCGGCACCGTGACAAAGTGGGTGGAGATGCGGGCCTGTGTCAGATCGTGGAAGACAAGCGCCGAAGCATGGGAGATGATTGAAGCCCCTGCGGTGGCGCACATTACCTGAAAGGGGCTGTGTTCTCTCCCGCTTCGACCTCGGAGCACGAGCCATTGCGGCGCTTCTGCCGGCGAGCAATCCTGGGCGGGGAGGGGCGCGATCAAGCCGACCTCTGCGAGGTGCTGGCGGAGGCGCCGGGCGGATGGACGGGTGAGCGCCTCGCCAGGAGTGGGGGCATCGCGGAGGATCCCCTGCAGGAGTGTATCGACGCGCGCAGCGCTCATGTATCGGGAGGTTTGAGAGAAGTGCGGACTCTGTGGATCAATACACGCCGAGCGAAAGACCCGCTCCCAGCGCGAGGTGGCCTGCTGGTTGGGAGTCGGCGGGGATGGTGTGAGTGCCTTCATGAACCTTCGTTGCGCTACGCTTGCATGCAAGCGTAGCGCAACGAAGGTTCATGGTCAAGATGGTTGCTACAATTTCTTCTGGCGCGAGCGGAGCGAGAACCACAAAATGTTGGCGGCTGGTGTCTCCGGGCCTTTGTTTTTCTTGAAGGCGGAGGTTTTGCCCCCGGAGCTTCAAAACAGCGATTTTGTCTCTTCGGGATAGACCGGTCACCGTCACCGAGGCCCCGCTCTTCGTCGCCATCGGCCACGAGCGCTTCAGCGCGACCCGGGTGCGCCACGCCCTGCCGGGCTGAGGCCGAGCAGGGCCTGGCGCAGCGCCTCCAGCTCGGGGTGCAGGGGGCCGCGGTCGGCCTCGCGCAGGGAGTCGGCCATGGCCCAGGCGAGCCAGGCGGACTCCTGGCGTTCGATGGGGAGCGCGCCGATCAGGCGCTGAAGCAGCTCGAGATCGGCGAGGCCGAGCGCCGTCATCGCGCGCTGGGCGCCCTCGGTGGTGGGGCGCACCTGCATGGCAGCGAGCTTGCCGAAGAGGGCCTCCCGATGGGCATCTTCGAGCTGCGGCAGGTTGACCATCCAGCCCAGCAGGGTCTCCAGATTGCCCCACGGTACGGCGGCGTGCAGGAGCCAGGGGCCGAGAGCGGCGGCGCCCCGGGCGAGCGGCCGGTGGGGAAACGGGTTGATGGGCAGCACCGGGGGTGGGGCGCGGGTGCTGACCGTGAGCAGCCGTTCGACGAGGGCGTCGTTGTCGATCTGCAAGGCGGCGACGAGCAGCTCTGGGAGATCGGGGTCGCGGAATCCTAAGGGGACGCCGGCCAGCGCGGCTGGATCGAGCAAGGCGGGCTGCGCGGCGGTGCGGCCTCTTTGCAGGAAGGCGGCGCGGAAGAAGGGGAGGCGGGCGAGGCGGTCCTGCTCGGCGGGATCGAGCCTCCAGGGGCGGCCGGGGTGGGCGCTGCGGTCGAGGGCGTCGAGAAGGAGCCGGCTCATGGCGCGCCAGGGTGGACGGGACGGGCTGACCTCGACGCGCAGCCAGGCAGAGAACAGCTCGCGGGGCGACCCGGTGCCCGTGAGGAGGTTGGCCGCCAACCGCAGGGTGGCGCTGACGAGGCCCTCCCAGCGGCGGGCCGCCACTTCGGCGAGGGCTGGAGCACCTGCGAGGGCGCGAAGGAGGGTGAAGTCTCCCTGGAGACCGTTGCGCAGGGTGGTGTTGCGACCCGCGCGCTTGAGCGCCTCGTCGAGGGCCGGGGCGTCCGCCTTGTCGATGGCCTGTTGGAGGGCCTCGCGGGCCTGGCGCAGGGCGGCCTCGTTGACCTCGACCTTGGTAACAGCCTGGTCGAGCAGCGGGCTGGGGCCGTCCATCCACCAATGTCGGGCCAGCTCGTCCACTGAGAAGAGCTCCTGCAGCATGGCGGTGGCGATGGAGATGCGGGTGCTGTGCCAGGGCCCCGTGCGGTACTCCAGCCAGTAGCGAAAGAGCGGCTCGGCGATGGCGTAGGTGGCGTGGTGGGCCTCGCCTACCCGCATCAATACGCCATCTTCGGCGAGGCGCCTCGCCTGGGTGGCCACGGTCGTGGGGGTGTTTTGCACCTGGGCGGCCAGCTCTCCCGGAGACAGGCTCCGCGGCGAGCGGGCCAGGGCCGTGACCAGCTCCTGGGCGCCCTGGGCGAGGTCGCGAAAGCGGAGCTGATAGTGGGCCGTGAAGCGGTCGACGGCGGAGAGCAGGGCCTCGCCGACATCGTCGGGGCCTTCGGGGGCGGCGCAGCCCTCCGCCAGGGTGGCCAGCACTCGCGGCGAGCCGCCGGCCAGGGCCACCAGGGCGCGGCGGCGGCCGGTCCAGTGGGGGCGGTTGCGGACGGCCTCGGGGGTGATGCGGTCGAGGAGGGCCTCGCTTTGTTCGGACGTAAACAGAGGCACGTCCTGGGGGTTGAACCAACCGAAGAAGGGCCGCACCCGGTCGGTGAAGGCAGGGCTCAGCTCGACGCCAGTGCCCACCACCCAGAGGTCCTGGCGCAGATCCCAGGCCCGGCGCAGCTCTTGCTGCTCGGCGTGGGTGCTCATCTCGCCCAGGCGCTTGTCGAGCCCCTCGACGATGATCAGGGTGGGCCGGCGCGGCGCCGCGGGGGGAGGCGGCAGGGGGCGACGCATCCACGTGGGGCGGTCGGCCTCGTCGATCTGGCGGAGCAGGGCGCTGGCCTTGGGGGTGCCGGGGATGTCTTCGGGCACGAACTTGACTTGGACGCCGCGTGACTCGGCGGCGGCGCGCAGCAGGGCGATCAGGTGCGACTTTCCCGCGCCGCGGGGGCCAAAGAGGAACCAGGGCAGCGGCCGGCGACCGGCGGCGAATTCGACGCAACGCTCTTCGATGACCCGCACCAGCTCGTCGCGCCCGACGGTTCGTTCGTGCAGGATCGCGGCGGGCTCGCGCCAGGGGGTGTACAGATCAATGCGGCTCATCGGGGAGAGCCCCAGAGGGTCCACCAGCGGCCGAACAAGGGCAGGGCGATGACCACCGCGTCGGGATCGCGCTCCTCGAGGTAATACTCGTCGACGAGGCGCAGCAGCAGGTCATCGACGTGGCGGCGATCGTGGCGGGTGCCGGCGACCTCCACCGCCATGCCGACGGCCAGCAGGCCCTGGCGAGAAACAGGGCCATTGGCCTCAGCGCAGGCCGTGAGGATCGCGGCCATGACCTCCTGATCGAGGGCGCTGGCGGTGCGGGAGACGTGATCGCGGCCTTCATCGCGAAAGATGTGGCGCATCGGGCGGCTGAGCAGGGCCTCTTCGGCCTCCTCCACCGCGGCCCGGGTGATCGGGTCGCGTTGGGGGAGTCTGCGCTCGGCCAGGAGCTTGATCCAGTGGGGCCGACCGCCGGCCCGCTGGTGCGCGTGAAGGGCGGCCTCTGGCGCGACGTGGATGGGGCGCCCGGCGAAGGCCATCTCGAAGAGGGTGCGGCCCGCCGCCGGGTCCAGCGGGGGGACCTGCACGATGTCGAGGTCATTGAGCTCGGCCGCGGCCGACCCGGCGATGGCGCGGCCGGCGAGGCCCACGCTGCCGGTGAAGACCCAGCGCAGGCGGGCCAGGCCAGCGTCCTGGGCGTACCGGCGCAGTTGGGCGAGGCTTTGGCGCGCCGCGCCGGCGGTGTTTCGTTCGACCTCGTCGAGCCAGAAGGGCAGCTCGTCGAGGGCCAGCACGAGGCGCTTGATGAGCCAGGCAGAAGTGACAAGCCTGGGATGGCAGCCTGGCCATGCTTGCCAAGTGGGATCACGAGGATCATGCTGCGGTGAACCCGCCCGCGTAGGATGAATCCGCATGAGCCCGAGTGCATCGCCGATCGAGCTGACCGCCCGCCAGCGGACCATCCTGGAGAAGTGGGCACGGAACAAGGCGAAGATGCCGCACCGGGTAGTTGAGCGAAGCACAATCGTGTTG
>Ga0164294_10000298_pt1 | contig 46492 bp, 34 predicted proteins | sample GEODES005metaG_FD_111479 | JGI IMG/M metagenome (GOLD analysis project Ga0164294, IMG submission 111479) | Oligotrophic lake water microbial communities from Sparkling Lake, Wisconsin, USA - GEODES005 metaG | ecosystem: Environmental > Aquatic > Freshwater > Lake | place: USA: Sparkling Lake... | reverse complement strand
TGTGGCCTGGATGCCCAGCAAGAAGCGCCTGTACGCCATCATCGGCGACGAGGCGGTGGGCTTTACGCTGGACTCTGAAGAGGTCGACCGCTTCGAGATCAAGGACGGCGCCCCCAATGCCGTCGAGGTCAGCCCGGAGGGTCAGCTCTGGTTCGCCTTCGGCGACAAGATCATCCAGTACGAGGTCGGTGGCTTCCGCCACGGCGCCATCATGGGCGAAGGCCTGCTCGGCCAGGACTTCGAGGACATGGACATCACCCTCGACGAGACGGGCAAGCTGTGGGTGCTCACCGACGCCGGCAAGGTGTTCAAGTTCAAGAAGGGCACCAAGATGGAGTTCACGATCCAGGCCATCACCCGGCCGATCAAGAACCCGCGCATGGCGGTGCGCCAGGGCATCGTCTACATCTGTTCGGATGATCAGATCGAGCGCATCGACGTGTCTCAGATGCTCCTCGACGAGGCGGCGGCCAAGGCCAAAGAGGGCGGCGGCGCCGAGGAGGAGGGCGGCAAGAAGAAGAAGGGCAAGAAGGGAGCGGAAGAAGAGGAATGAGCGCGCTGCTCCTGCTCTTTCTGGCGGCCTGTGGCGAGCCCACGCCCCCTCCACCCCCGGCGCCGACGGCGACCGCGCCGGCCCTGGCGCCGAAGGCGGCCGCACCGGCGCAGGGGCCCTGGAACCTCGCCTCGGTGGCGCAATTGGAGCCGGTGCTGCCCACCCGCGAGGGGCGCACGCCCAAACCGATTCCCCCCGACCCGGCCTACGCCGCCGCGGATGCGCTGCTGGCCGAGATCGTCAACCGCTATGGCGGCGATCCAGAGAACCCCTGGGCGGTGGCCCATGGTCTGCTGGCCCAGGGCCCCGACTTCAAGCTGACCAACGGCGAGCCCGGCGTGGAGTACCTCTTCGCCACCTACGCCGAAGAGCTGCCCGCTGGCGGCGGGGCCTTTGTGCGCTTTCCCACCCAGAAGGGCAAGAAGCGCATTGAGCCGCACAGCGCCCTGATGTTGAAGAACTTCGCCGAGATCGGCGTGCGGCCCGACCGAAAGGTCACGGTGAACGGTCGGCCCCACACCGTCGCCGATCTGTACCGCGGCGTGCTGCTCAGCTCCTGGCTCGATCCGGCCCGCAACCACGCCTCCTTCGACTCGCCCAACGACGTGCCCTGGGCCCTGCAGGCCCTGGCCACCTGGGCCCCCGAAGGCCCGCTGCGCTGGACCTCGACCGACGGCACCGAGATGGATCTGGACAACCTCGCCACCTTTACGGTGACGGTGCTGGTGCAGGAGACGGCATTTCTGCAGCAGGCCGCAGCGGCCGGCGCCGACTTCGAGAAGAAGGGCCAGGGCATCTTCAGCTACACCTGCGGCGGGGCCCACATCCTGCAGGGCGCCAGCTACGCGGTCGCCCGCGGGCGCTCGACCGCCAAGGCCAAAGAGGCGGTGCTGGCGCAGATCCCGCTCTGGTTCTACCGCCTGCCCAAGGAGCTCACCCTCTACGATCAGGCGATGAAGCAGGCCCCGGAGCACGAGGTGCGTCTGCTGGTGCAGCGGCTCAAGTTTGCCGGCCACTTCCTCGAGAGCATGGAGAAGATGGCCGCTCTGGGACTGTTCACCCCCACCGACGAGCAGCAGAAGATGCTGATCGGCGCCGCCCAGCAGATCGCGCTCACCACCCAGGCCTTGCAGGCGGCGGGGGTCTTTCAGAACATGGAGACCCTGCGCACCCAGGACGAGCAGCTCTACCTCGACGTGGTGGGCGACGCGGCCCACGCCCTGCGCGGCCTGCGTCTGGCCACCGGCGCGGGCACCCTGGCCTGGTAGTCAGGTTCGGACATTTTATGCCCGCAATCCTCCCGCTTCACCGGCCGATCGGGGGAGCTGGGTGGCGCGACTCGACCGGAATTAGCGCCCCTGCGCACTCAGGCGGTTCCGGACGAATTGTGACCACCTGAACTTCTTGCCAGGGGCGACCCAGGGGGCTACCAAAGGAGCGTCCAGAGCGGCAGCGCGCTGGACCCCGCGCTTCCAGCGGGCCCGGCCGCTGCCCTCCCCCCGTTCGTTTGTTCCCCCTCCTTCGACCACCCGGCCCCGCCGGACAGGAGCTCCCCCATGCCGCTCGATCCCGCCCGCGCCAAGTCCATTGAGTCCGCCATCTCCAGCATCGAGCGCCAGTTCGGCAAGGGCTCGATCATGAAGATGGGCGAGAACGACAAGACCGTCACCGAGGTGATCTCCTCGGGCAGCCTGACGGTCGACCTCGCCCTGGGGGTGGGTGGCTTCCCCCGCGGCCGCATCGTCGAGATCTACGGGCCAGAGTCCTCGGGCAAGACCACCATCGCCCTGCACGCCATCGCCGAGGCCCAGCGCGCCGGCGGCGTGGCGGCCTTCGTCGACGCCGAGCACGCCCTCGACATCAACTACGCCCGTTCGCTTGGCGTGAAGGTCGATGAGCTGCTGATCAGCCAGCCCGACAACGGCGAGCAGGCCCTGGAGATCGCCGAGACCCTGGTGCGCAGCAACGCCATCGACGTGGTGGTGGTGGACTCGGTGGCGGCCCTGGTGCCCAAGGCCGAGCTGGAGGGCGACATGGGCGACGCCACCCCCGGCGCCCAGGCCCGCCTTATGAGCCAGGCGATGCGCAAGCTCACCGCGGCGATTCACAAGTCCAACGCCGTGATGATCTTCATCAACCAGCTCCGCCAGAAGATCGGCGTCATGTTCGGCAGCCCTGAGACCACCAGCGGCGGCAACGCGCTCAAGTTCTATGCCAGCATCCGCCTCGACATCCGGCGCATCGGCTCGATCAAGAACGGCCAGGACGTGGTGGGCAACCGCACCCGGGTCAAGGTGGTGAAGAACAAGGTGGCGCCGCCCTTCCGGCAGGCCGAGTTCGACATCATGTACGGCAAGGGCGTCTCTCAGGTGGGCGAGCTCATCGACCTCGCCACCGCGGTGAACCTGATTCGTCGTTCTGGCTCCTGGTACGCCGTCGGCGAGGAGCGGATCGGCCAGGGCCGCGACAACGCGATGGTCTACCTCACCGAGCACCCCGAGATGATGGCCCGCCTGCGTGGCGAGGTCCTGGGCAAGGGCTCGGCCCTGCTGAGCACCTTCTCGGGCGGCGGCGACGGCGGCGAATGACCGGCGGGCGGCCCGCGGCGCAGGTGCCCCCTGCGCCGCGGGATCGCATGCGGTAGGCTGTGCGCACCGTCGCCGAGGTTCGTCTGTATGGAACTGGTTGAGATCTGTACCTATGCGGTCAAGAAGGGCGCTTCTGACATCCACCTCAAGGTGGGGATGCCGCCGATGGTGCGCGTCCAGGGCTCGATCACGTCGATCAGCGGCGCACCTCGGCTGACCAACGAAGACATCGGCAAGATGGCGTGGAACGTGATGTCCGACGCCCAGCGGGCCCGCTTCAAGGAGTCCAACGACCTGGACATGGCCTGGCAGGTCAACGGGCTGGGGCGCTTTCGCATGAACGTCTTCCGCCAGCGCCAGCAGATCGGCATGGTGCTGCGCGCTATCCCCGGTCAGGTCAAGGCCATCGAAGATCTGCGCCTGCCGCCGGTGTTGAAGGACATCGCGATGACGCAGCGGGGGCTCATCCTGGTGACGGGCACCACCGGCTCGGGCAAGAGCACCACGCTGGCGGCGATGATCGAGGAGATCAACCGCACCCTTGCCCACCACATCCTCACCATCGAAGATCCGGTTGAGTTCACCTTCTCCGACAAGAAGAGCATCATCAACCAGCGCGAGGTGGGCCAGGACTCCGCCACCTTCGCTTCGGCGCTGCGGGCGGCGCTGCGCCAGGATCCGGATGTCATCCTGGTGGGCGAGCTGCGCGACAAGGAGACGGTGGAGATCGCCATCCAGGCGGCGGAGACGGGCCACCTCGTGATGGGCACCCTGCACACGGTCGACGCGCCGGAGACCATCAACCGCATCGTCGGCTTCTTCGAGCCGCACCACCAGGGCCAGATGCGGCACCAGCTCGCCGGCATCTTGAAGGCGGTGCTCTCCCAGCGCCTCGTGCCCACCAAGTCAGGCGGCCGGGTGGCCGCCGTCGAGGTGATGCTCAACACCGGCGTCATCAGCGAGTGCATCTCCGATGTGGCGCGCGTGCGCGAGATCCCCGACCACATGGCCTCGGGCCACAAGGTCTACCGCACCCAAACCTTCGATCAGGCGGTCTACCGGCTGCTCAAAGACGGCGTGATCGACGAGGCCGCGGCGCTGCGCAGCGTCAACAACCCCGATGAGCTGTCGCTGCGCCTGCGCGGCATCGGCTCCGATGACTGGGACTGAGGCGAGGGCCGGCGCCTTGTCCAAGGGCCGGCGCGGCCATAGAAGACGCCGCATTTCCGCGGGCCGCCCCGCGCCCGGGAGGAGTCAGCCGTGAAGGCTCACCAGATTCGCCGTACCTTCCTCGATTTCTTCGCCGGCCATGGCCACAAGATCGTGAGCTCGTCCTCGCTCATCCCGGCCGATGACCCCACGCTCTTCTTCACCAACGCGGGCATGGTGCAGTTCAAGGACGTCTTCACCGGCCAGGAGCAGCGCCCCTACAGCCGCGCCACGACCTCGCAGAAGGTCCTGCGGGTGAGCGGCAAGCACAACGATCTGGAGAACGTGGGGCGCACGCCGCGGCACCACACCTTCTTTGAGATGCTCGGCAACTTCTCGTTCGGCGACTACTTCAAGCCCGAGGCCATCCGCTACGCCTGGGAGCTGCTCACCGGGCCCTTCGGCCTCGATCCCCAGCGCCTGTGGGTGACGGTCTACGAAGAAGACGACGAGGCCCTCGACCTCTGGCGCGGGCTGGGCGCGCTGCCGGCGGAGCGCATCCAGCGCCTGGGCGCCGACGACAACTTCTGGAGCATGGGCGACACCGGCCCCTGCGGGCCCTGCACCGAGATCCACTACGATCACGGCGAGGCCTTTGGGCCGCCGGGGGGTCCGGCGACGGGCAGCAGCCGCTACGTCGAGCTGTGGAACCTCGTCTTCATGCAGTTCGAGCGCAGCGCCGACGGCACCATGACCCGCCTGCCCCGCCCGAGCATCGACACCGGCGCCGGCCTGGAGCGGGTCGCCGCCGCGGTGCAGGGGGTCTACTCCAACTACGACACCGACTGCTTCGCGCCGATCATGGGGGCGGTGGCCCGTCAGGCCGGCCACACCTACGGCAGCGGCGGCGAGGCCGACGTGGCCATCCGCGTCATCGCCGATCACGCCCGGGCCACGGCCTTCCTGATCTCCGACGGCGTGATGCCCAGCAACGAGGAGCGGGGCTACGTCCTGCGCCGCATCATGCGCCGGGCCATCCGCTTTGGCGTGAAGATCGGCCTGCAAGAGAGCTTCTTGCACCTCGCCACCGACGCAGTGGCTGACCACATGGGCGACGACTACCCCGAGCTGCGCGAGCGGGGCACCTTCGTGCGCGAGGTGGTGAAGGCCGAAGAAGAGCGCTTCCGCCAGACCCTCGACCGCGGCCTGGGTCTGCTCGAAGGCCACTTCGAGAAGGCCGGCGCCGCCCAGGTCCCCGGCGAGCTGGCCTTCCGCCTGCACGACACCTACGGCTTCCCCCTCGACCTGACCCGCCAGATCGCCGAAGAGCGGGGCGGCAGCGTGGACGAAGAGGGCTACGCGACCGCGATGGGGGCCCAGCGCGAGCAGGGCCGCCAGAACTGGAAGGGCTCGGGCGAGAGCAGCGTGGGCGCGGTCTGGCATGAGCTGAAGGGCCGCGGTCTGCAAACCGAGTTCACCGGCTATGTCCGCGAGGCCGACCGCTCCTCGGTGGTCGCCCTGGTCAAGGATGGCGTGGAGGTCAAGATCCTCCAGGCGGGCGAAGAGGGCATGGTGCTGGTGGAGCGCAGCCCCTTCTACGCCGAGAGCGGCGGCCAGTGCGGCGACCAGGGGGAGATCCGCAGCGGCCATGGCGCCTTCGCGGTGACCGACACGCGCAAGCCCTCTGCCGGGCTGGTGGCCCATGTGGGCAAGGTGAGCGAGGGGGCCCTGATGGTGGGCCACGACGTCAGCCTCGCGGTGGACGGCGCCCGGCGGGCCCGCACCCGCCTCAACCACACCGGCACCCACCTGCTCCACGCCGCCCTGCGCAGCGTGCTGGGCGAGCATGTGCAGCAGAAGGGCTCGCTGGTGGAGCCCGACCGCCTGCGCTTTGACTTCTCGCATCACAAGGCCATGACCGCTGACGAGATCGAGCGGGTCGAAGACATCGTCTACGCGCGCATCCTCGGCAATGACGCGGTGCAGGTGAAGGAGACCAGCATCGAGGCGGCCAAGGCCGAAGGCGCGATGGCCCTCTTTGGCGAGAAGTATGGCGACGAGGTGCGGGTGATCACCGTGCCGGGCTTCTCGGTGGAGCTCTGCGGCGGCACCCACGCCAGCCGCACCGGCGACATCGGCATGTTCCGTGTGGTCTCCGAGAGCGGCGTGGCGGCCGGCGTGCGGCGCATCGAGGCCCTCACCGGCCCCTCGGCCCTGCAGTGGGTGCGCGGCCGCGACCGCCTCGCCCGCCAGGCCGGCGAGCTGGTGAAGGCCAACGTGGAGCAGCTCCCCGACTTCGTCCAGCGCGTGATCGACGACCGCAAGCGCCTCGAAAAGGAGCTGGAGCAGCTCAAGAAGGAGCTGTCGCGCGCCAAGGCCGGCGACCTGCTGAGCCAGGCCCGCGAGATCGGCGGCATCAAGGTGCTGGCCGCCGAGATCGACAACGGCGACGCCGCGGCCCTGCGCGAAGAGGCCGATCGCCTGCGCGATCAGCTCGGCACCGCGGTGGTGGTGCTGGGCAGCCGCGAGGGCGGGGCGGTCAAGCTGGTGGCGGTGGTGAGCAAGGACATCGCCGGAAAGCGCGCCCACGCCGGCAACATCGTGAAGAAGGTGGCCAGCCTCGTCGGCGGCACGGGCGGCGGTCGGCCGGACATGGCCCAGGCGGGCGGCAAGGACGCCGAGGCCCTGCCGGGCGCCCTGGCCAGCGTCTACGATCTGGTCGGCGCCTAGGCCCGCCGGATGGAGGTCACCGCCCTCGCCCCCCGCTTCGTGGTGCCCGATGAGCGCTACGCGGTGGTGCTCAACGGCAACGCTGGCCGGGTGACGCCCCGCCTCGTGGCGGCGCTGCGGCGGGTGCTCCCGTCGGAGCGGGTGATCCTGACCCGCTCCCAGGAGCACGCCCGCGAGGTGCTGGAGGGCCTCGTGGCGGCCGGCGTGAAGACGGTCTTCGCCGGCGGCGGCGACGGCACCATCGTAGATGTGATCAACAACCTCGTCGCCCTGCGCCGGCCGGACCAGCCCCTGCCGGCGGTGGGCGTGCTGCGCCTGGGCACGGGAAACGCCCTGGCCCACTGGCTGGGCAGCGCCACGCCGGCCAAAGACCTGGGCCGCTGGGCGGCCGGCCAGCTGCACAAGCTGGTGCCGGTGCAGATGGTGGAGGCCGAGGGCACCCTCTTTCCCTTCGCCGGACTGGGCCACGACGCGGCGGTGCTGAACGACTACAACTGGCTCAAGAAGAAGGTGAAGGGCACCTTCTGGGAGGCCCTGGTGAAGGGCATCCCCGGATACATCCTGGCCGGCTACCTGAAGACCATCCCCAACTACCTGCTGCGCCGCAAGCCGCGGGTGACGGTGGTGAACCTGGGCCGGCCGGCCCAACGCATCGACGTCGACGGCCATCCGCGCGGGGCGCCGATCCCGGCGGGCAAGGTGATCTACCAGGGGGGATGCACCTTGTTGGGCACGGCCACCACGCCGCTCTATGGGTATGGGATGAAGATGTTTCCCCACGCCACCAAGGAGCCAGGGCGCTTTCAGCTCCGCATCCTGGACATGAGCGCCTTGCAGGCGGGGATTCACTTCCTCGATTGCTGGCGGGGGCGGCTCACCCACCCAGGCTGCTTCGACTACATCGCCGATCGGGTGCGGGTCTCCTTCGATGACCCGATGCCCTACCAGTTGGGCGGCGAGGCCTCGGGCTACCGCAAGGAGATCACCTTCGCGGTGAACGAGCTGCCGATTGAGCTGGTCAGCCAGGGCTGATCGGATGACAGGGCGGCCGGCTGCGCTACAGCGGGCCAACGGAGGGCGCGGATGGGCCTGCGGGATCGGCTGAAAGACAAGGTGCGGGCGGTGTTGGGACGGAACGCCCCTCCGACGCCCGCGGTGACGGCGCCGACGCGGCCTGCGCCGCCGGTGGTCGTAGCCCCGGCGCCAGCGGTCGAGCCGCCTGCGCCGCTGCCGGTGATCGAGGCCCCGCCGCCGGTGGTCGAGGCGCCGGCTCCGGAGCCGGTGGTCGAGGCGCCCCGGACGGTGGCCCTGCGGGATCTGCTCGACGAGGGCGCCCACGCCGACGCGCCAGTGCGCAACGCCCATGTCGCGGCGGCCCGCGAGACCACCGAAGCCGCCCAACAGGTGCGGGTCTACAACCCGGCCGAGGGGCTCGACATCACCTTTCCGGTGGAGCCGGGCGAATACGTCCTCGACGCCGCCGAGCGGGCGGGCTTTGTGCTGCCCTACTCCTGCCGGGCGGGGGGCTGCCTGTCCTGTTCAGCCCAGGCCCAGGGGCCGGTCGAGTTTGACATGGGTGAACAGTATGTGCTGGAGCCCGAGGTGGTGGCGACGGGCTTCTGTCTGCTCTGCTGCACCAGCGTGCGCAGCGCGGCCACCTTCCTGTCGCACCAGCAGGACAACATCCCGGCCTGACCGGCGCGAGGCCAGGCGGGCGGCGTGAAGGGGCGCCTCCACAGGTCTCTCCATCGAGAGACCTGCGACGGCCGCGAACGGATCGCCGACTCAGACCTCGAGCAGCAGCCGCTCCGGCGCCTCGACCAGCTCCTTGATGCGCACCAGGAAGCTGACCGCCTCGCGGCCGTCGATGATCCGGTGATCATAGGAGAGCGCCAGGTACATCATCGGCCGCAGCACGATCTGCCCATCCACGCCCACCGGGCGCTCCTGGATGGCGTGCATGCCGAGGATGCCGACCTGGGGCGGGTTCAGGATGGGGGTGCTCATCAGCGAGCCGAAGACGCCGCCATTGCTGATGGTGAAGGTGCCCTCCTTGAAGTCATCGGGGCCGAGCTTGCCGTCGCGGGCCTTCTTGCCGAAGGCGGCGATGGCGCCTTCGGTCTCGGCGAGGCTCATCGCGTCGGCGCCCTTGACCACCGGCACCACGAGGCCGCGCTCGGTGGAGACGGCCACGCCCACGTTGTAGAAGCGCTTGTAGACGACGACGGGGCGGTCGGGATCGGTGTCGTCGATCTCGGCGTTGACGGCCGGGAAGGCCTTCAGCGCCTCGATGGCGGCCTTCACGAAGAAGCTCATGAAGCCGAGCTTGAGCCCGTGCTTCTTCTCAAACTTCTCCTGGTACTTCTTGCGCAGCTCCATCACCCGGCTCATGTCCACCTCGTTGAAGGTGGTGAGCATGGCGGCGGTCTGCTGGGCCTCCACGAGGCGGCGGGCGATGGTGCGGCGCAGCGGGGTCATCGGCACCCGCTCGACGAGGCCGGCCACCGGCGCGGCCGGCGCGGGGGCAGCGGAGGCGACGGGGAGGAGGTGCGGGGGCACCACGCCGGTGTTGGCCGAAGGGGCCTTCTGGGCGGCGGCCTCGACGTCGCGGGCGAGCACGCGGCCGCGCACGCCGGAGCCCTCGACGGCGCTGATGTCCACACCATGCTCGGCGGCGGCGCTGCGGGCGGCAGGGCCGCTCTGGGGGCCCTTGGCCGAGGGGGTGGCGGCGCGCTCGGGGGCGGCGACGACGGGGGCGGCGACGACCGGCGCGGCGGCGGGCTGGGCGGCACCCTGGCCGATCACGCCGACGGTGGCGCCGATCAGCACCTCATCGCCGTCCTGGGCGAGGACCTCCAGCAGCACGCCAGCGGCGGGGCTCGGCACCTCGATGCTGGCCTTGTCGGAGTCCACGGAGACGACGGGCTCGCCGGCGGCGACCGGCTCCCCCACCTTCTTCAGCCACCGCCCCAACTGGGCGGTCTTCACCGACTCCCCGATGGTGGGGACGACGATGTTCGTGCGGGAATCTTGGGACATACCAACCTCAGGGTGTTGTCAGGCCAGGGCGGCGCGGATGAGCGCGTCCTGATCGGCCTTGTGCTTGCGGGGAGAGCCGGTGGCGGGGGCGGCGGCGCGGGCGCGGCCGACGTAGCGGGGGCGGTTGCCGAGCAGATCGGTCATCCACTCGTCCATCATCGGCCAGGCGCCCATGTTCTTGGGCTCCTCCTGGCACCAGACCACCTCCACGCTGGCCGGCGCGGCGTTGACGATGGCCTCGACCTCCTCGGCGGGGAAGGGGTAGAGCTGCTCGACCCGCACCAGGGCGACGTCGGTGACGCCCTGGCGGCGGCGGGCGTCGGCCAGCTCGTAGTAGACCTTGCCCGAGCAGAAGACCACCCGGCGCGCGGCGGAGATGTCGACCTGGGCGTCGGGGATGACGCGCTGGAAGGTGCCGCGGGTGAGGTCTTCGAGGGTGGAGACACACTCGGGGTGGCGGAGCAGCGACTTGGGGCTCATCACCACGCAGGGCTTGCGGAAGGGCAGCAGGAGCTGGCGCCGCAGCAGGTGGAAGAAGTTGGCCGGCGTGGTGCAGTTGGCGACGAAGATGTTGTCTTCGGCGCACAGCTGCAGGTAGCGCTCGAGGCGGGCGCTGCTGTGCTCGGGGCCCTGGCCCTCGTAGCCATGGGGCAGCAGCATCACGAGGCCAGAGGTGAGATTCCACTTCTGCTCGGAGCTCATCAGGAAGTTGTCGATGATCACCTGGGCGCCGTTGGCGAAGTCGCCAAACTGCGCCTCCCAGACCACGAGGGCGTCGGGCTTCTCCAGGGTGTAGCCATACTCAAAGCCGAGCACGGCGGCCTCAGAGAGCAGCGAGTCGTAGACCTCGAAGCTGGCCTGGCCCTCGCGCAGGTGGGCCAGCGGGATGAGGTCTTTGCCGGTGGTGATGTCGGTCAACACGGCGTGTCGGTGCGAGAAGGTGCCGCGGCCGCAGTCCTGGCCGGAGATGCGCACGGCGAAGCCCTCATCGACCAGCGCGGCGTAGGCAGCCTGTTCGGCGACCGCCCAGTCGATCGGCTTCTCGCCACGGATCATGGCGAGGCGCTGCTCGAAGAGGCGCTGGATCTTGCGGTGGGCGGCGAAGCCCTCGGGGATGGTGTGGGCGGCGACGAGCAGCTCGACGAGGCGGGCTTGATCGAAGGTGGTGTCGACGGGGTCGTGCACCGAGGCGGTCGGGCGGGCCGGCACAGCCTTGCCGGTGCGGGTGGGCGGCAGCTCCGCTTTGGGGGTGCGCAGCAGCTCTTCCATCCGGCTCAGGCTGTCGGCGACGACGCGCTCCACGTCGGCCTCCGAGACGGCCCCCTGGCCCACCATCCACCGCGCGTAGGCCACCCGCGGGCTCGGGTGGGTGCGGATGATCTCGTAGAGCAGCGGCTGGGTGAAGGAGGGCTCGTCGCCCTCGTTGTGGCCGTGCTTACGGAAGCAGTACATGTCGATGACGACGTCTTGGGCGAAGGTCTGGCGCCACTCGGCGGCGATGCGCACCACCGCCGCCACCGCTTCGACATCCTCGCCGTTGACGTGGAAGATGGGCACGGCCAGCATGCGCGCCACGTCGGTGCAGTAGGGGGTGGAGCGGGCGTCTTCGGGCGAGGTGGTGAAGCCGATCTGGTTGTTGATCACCACATGAACGGTGCCGCCGGTGCGGTAGCCGCGCAGCTCGGAGAGGTTGAGCGTCTCCGCCACCACGCCCTGGCCGGCGAAGGCCGCGTCGCCGTGGATGAGGATCGGCAGGATCTGGCCACCGGCCGCGCCGCCGCGCAGATCCTGGAGCGCCCGGGCCCGGCCCTCGACGACGGGGTTGACCGCTTCGAGGTGGGAGGGGTTGTAGGAGAGCGAGAGGTGGACCTTGCGGCCGGAGAGGGTCTCGTAGTCGGAGTCAAAGCCGAGGTGGTACTTGACGTCGCCCGAGCCGTGGAAGCTGTCGCCGGTCTGGTCTTCGAACTCGTCGGTGATGAAGCGGATCGGCTTGTCGAGGATGTTGGCCAGCACGTTGAGGCGGCCGCGGTGGGCCATGCCGAGGATCGCCGAGTCTACGCCGCCCTTGGCCACCTCTTCGAGGAGCATGTCGAGCAGGGGCACCAGGGTCTCGGCCCCCTCCACGCTGAAGCGCTTGGTGCCCGGGTAGCGGTTGTGCAGCAGCCGCTCGAAGTTCTCGGCGTCGGCGAGCAGGCGCAGCACGTGGAGCTGCTGGGCGCGATCGAGCACCGGCTTGTCTTGCAGGGTCTCGAAGCGCTCTTGGAGCCAGCGCTTCTTCTCCAGCTCGCCGATGTTCATGAACTCCACGCCAAAGCCGCCGCAGTAGGCCTTGCGCAGGCGCGCCACCAGGGTGCGCAGGGTGGTGACCTCGGGCACGCCGAAGGCCGGCCGCCCGGAGACCGGCAGGTCGAGGTCGGCCTCGGTGAGGCCGTAGGTCTCGATGCGCAGCTCTTCGTGATCCTGGCCGCCCACCTGTCCGAGGGGATCGATGCGGGCCGCCACATGGCCGCGCACCCGGTAGGCGTTGATCAGTTGGGCCACCCGGGCCTGGCGCTGGGCGGCGGCCATGCTGAGATCGGGCGCCGGGGCGGCCGGCACAGCGACGCGGGCGACGCCGCCCGCAAAGACAGAGGCGGGCTTGCCCTGCGGCGGGCGCCCAGCCCCCGGATCGGCGGGGCCCCAAGAGGCGAAGAGCGCGGCCCAGGCGGGATCCACCGCGGTTGGATCGCTCATCCACCGCTGAAAGGCGGCGTCGATGAAGGCGGCGTTGTCACCAGTCAACAAGCTGTCGAGGCCGGCGGGGGCCACGGTGGCCGAAGGAGACCTGCGCATGCGGAGTGCTCGAAGGGCGAAGGGGGGTCGACCCGGGGGCGCGCGGGCCACCGAGCCGGTCGACATCCGAAAGGTGCTGCGGCCTTCGCCGGCTCCCTGTGGACCCCGGCGACCCGAGCGGCGACCCCCCTATCTCGCTCCGTTCGCCTCCGCGCGCCGACAGGTGGAAGCCCGTGGAAGGTGGCGCGCCACGGACGATCCCACAGCACCCTGGTGTCCATCGAACAGCCGGGCATGACGCCGCCCCCTCGACGAGAGCAGCGCAACCCGGTAGAAAGCGCCCCCATTTTTGTTACCCCGAGGCGATCTCCATGCTCTCCCTGGCCTTGACCCTCCTGCTCTCCACTCCCGACGCCCAGGCCGCGGGCAAGTGCGACGCCCTCGTCAAGAAGGCCGAGGCCGCCAAGGGTACCGACCTCGCCACCGCCTTCACCAACCTCGCGGGCTGCGATCACAAGCTGGCCGAAGACAGCTACATGAAGCTGCTCTCCAACGCCGCCGACTCCGACGCGCTGGTGGCCTACTCCCTCGCCGCCATCAAGCTCGACATCTGGAACCCGGTCTGGGGCGAGCTCTCCAAGATTCCCGACTACAGCGCCCGCGACGAGGTCGCCTCCCGCGTCGGCGCCGCCTGCGCCACCGAGCCCAAGGTCACCGCCTTCCTCCAGGGCGCCTACTTCGGCCTGCGCGACATCGAGTTCTCCCAGTGGGATGACGCCTTCGCCGCCTGCGAGAATACCAGCCTCAGCGACTGGCTCACCACCCAGGTCTCGGCGCCCCCCGAGAAGCTCTACGACGAGAAGTTCAACGCGCTGATGGGCATCTACGTCAACAAGCTGCGCGCCGCCGCCCTCCCCGTGCTCTCCAAGGCCGCCGTCAAGGCCGCCAAGGCCGGCCCCTTCGACGCCATCCTCCAGCAGATGGACGCCGCCGTGGCCCCCTCGCTGGGCGAGACCCTCTCCGAAGAAGACAAGGCGGCCCTGGAGAAGGCCCTGATCGAGGTCGCCAAGGGCGTAGACCCCGAGAAGGCCAAGCTCGTGGCCGACCGCCTCGCCACCGCCGGCGCCGAGAAGGCCGCCGCCAAGCTGCTCCCCGCCATTTACCCCAAGCTTGTGCAGGGGGGCGGCAGCTTCCTCTACGGCGTGGCTGCGGTGGAGGCCGGCGACTGCAAGGGCAAGAAGACCGCGGTGGTTCACCACGCCCTGATCAACGAGCCCGGCAAGCGCTGGAACGTCATCACCGACGCCGAGCCGGCGATCCGCGCCGCCGCCAAGCCCAAGCTCACAAAGTGCACCGCCGAAGAGAAGGACTGGCCGGTCTCGGTGACCCCCACCCCCATCGCTGGCGCCAAGAACATGGAGGGCTGGCTCAACTCCCTCTCCAAGCAGCTCACCGAGAAGGGCTACGAGGTCGAGCTCGAAGAAGAGAAGGACGTCAAGCTCAACTGAGCGCTGGGGCGCTCAGCCGCTGACCTCGCCCCGGCGAAAGAGGTCGAGCAGCGAGCGCATCGCCGAGCGCGGCTTGAGGCTCCCCTTCTGGGGGCCCACCTCGCTGAGCAGGGCCCGCGCGGCGTCAAGGCGCGGGTCGAAGTGCAGGGCCTCGCGCAGGTGCCGGGCCGCGGCTTCGAGCCGCCCGGCCTGCAAGACGTGGCGGGCCAGATCGAGGTGAACCCGGGCGCGGGCCCGCGGATCGGTGGTCTCCAACAGGAGGTGCTGGAGCTGCGAGACCGGGTCGGGGAGAGGATGTGCGATGCTCATGGTGACCTTGCTGCCCGCTGGTCATACAGCGATGCGGTGCGCGTTTGGGTCTGCGGCTTGTCAAGGCGCCGAGAAGGCGCACGGGCCCGAGCTCCTCGCGCCACCTGGATCGCGCGGGTCGCGCGACGATCGCCGAACAAGGGGGCGCGCCGGTGGTTGGGAGATCGGCCCCCACCGACCGCTCGCCAAGGCCCGACGGAAGAAATTCCGCTGCGATCTGCGCCTCAACAGGATAGGTCGGCGCGCGCTCGGATCAGGCCCGCCCGCGTGGCGGCCCGGCGATCCCGATCGATCCGGCAGACGAATCGGCGACAAGGCCGATCAAAGCTTCCTCATCGAAGCGCTCCCCCCTCCGGATCTTTCGCCATCACGTTGATTGGAGAGGCCGATCTTGACGCGTCGAGGGCGAGAAAGTATCTCAAGGCCCGCCCCCGCTGCTGCTGTCGCTGCCCCCCGCTGGAGTTGTCATGGCCCGCTCGCTCACCGTCAAGCATGAAGAGAAGGCGTCCACCACGCCGCTCTTCACCTTCTTCCTCCTCCTCGCCTTCGGCTGGATGGCGATGACCGCCTTCTTCTCCGGCCCGGCCGAGGCAGTCTCCGAGGTCCCCACCGCGCAGTAGCGCCGGCGGCCTGCGGTGCAGGGGCGACTCCGGTCGCCCCTTCGTCGTTGGGCCTACCCGCCCTCGGGCAGTGCGATCGGCCAGATCCAGTCGCCGGCGGCGGTGGTCTGGCCCAGGCCGAAGGTGGCGTTGGCCACCTGGATGGCCCGCGGCGCCACCCGGCAGCGGCCGCGGGTGAGGAAGATGTGGGTGAAGCCCCAACTCCGCAGATCGGCCACCGCCGCCTCCAGCGCCGCCCCGGTCGGCATCGTCGGGTTTCGCGCCGCGGGCGGCGGCTGGTAGTAGGGCGGCAGGGTGGTGGGCACGCCGCAGGCCGCGTCCAGGGCGCCGACGAGGGGCGAGGCCACCAGGAGGGCGTCGATGCCCTCGTAGTTCTCGGAGATCGGCCGATCGGCCAGCACCTGGTAGCGGTTGTAGAGGCGGGCCGGCTCTTCGGAGAAGGGCTCGCGGCCGTTGTCGAAGGGGAGCAGCACCACGCCGCCCTCGCCCGGCAGGGCGTCGAGACCCGGCGGCAGGCGGGCGTCAAAGCCCTCTCGGGGCCAGGGGGTCGGCGAGAGCAGCGTGGCGTCGGCCGCGAGGAGCAGCAGCACGGCCGGCAGCAGGCGGATCGGCAGGGCCCGCGCCCCCAGGGCCACCAGCCCAGCGAAGAGGGGCAGCAGCGCGCCCACCGCGCGCTCCCAGTGCGAGAGCCCGAGCAGGGCCGGCCAGGCCTGCACCAGCCAGAAAGCCGGCCCCGGCAGGCCGATCGCCCGCCCGGCCACCGTGGGCCAGTAGCCCAGCGCCAGCACGATCAGGGGCAGGGCCGCCGCCCCGAAGAGCCAGCCCATCCGCCCGCCCTTGCGCAGTCCAATCCCGGCGAGGATCACGGCCACGAGGCCCAAATAGGAGGCCTTCGACGGCCGCACGGCGGCGAGGTGGGGCCAGACAAGGTTGAGCAGATCGGTGCCCGCCACCGGCAGGCTGTCCCAGTCCGGCCGCGGACCGGGCGGCCCCGGGGAGGGTGGCATCCAGCGGTGGGCCCAAAGCCCGCGCTGGCCGAGGAAGTCGAGGAAGCGCGGCAGCACCATCAAGAGGGCGATGCCCCCTTGCAGCAGCAGGGCCGGCCGCCGCCAGCGCCACACGAGGGCCGACACCACGACAAGCTCGATCAACAGCGCAAAGACAGCGAGGTACCACCCCGAGAGCGCCGTGAGGCCGAGGGTGAGGCCGGCGCCGATCGCCCGCAGCCAGCCCCCCCGGCGCCCGAGGCCGATCAGCAGGGCGAGGTGCAGGGCCAGCCAGCCCACCGGCCAGGCCTCGGTGATGCCGAAGTCGATCACCCCCCAAAGCGGGGCCGCCGTGGCCAGACAGAGGGCGCCGGCCGCCGCTCCCGGCTCGCCGGCCAGCTCGCGGCCCAGGACACCCCCACCGATCGCGGCCAGCAGTACGTTCCAGAGGAGCATCCCCTGCCAGGCCACCAGGGGGCCAAGGCCGAGCATGGCCGCGAAGATCGGCAGGTTGACCGGATCCATCAAGGGCAGCGTGAGGCCCTCGGGCATGTTGACCAGCCCCTCCCCTCCCCCGCCGAGCCGCCGGGTGGCCCACCAGAACATCCACAGGTGGTTGTCGGTCTCCCCCACCGCCGAGCCCCAGAGCCAGTCGGCGCCGAGGCCGGAAGGCCAGGCCGCCAGCAGCACGCCCAGGGCCACCGCCCCCCAAAGCGCCAGCCGCACCGTCCGTGAATTCGACAAGTGCGGATCGATCGAGGGGCTAGGTCGGGTCAAGGGATGCGCTCCCGGCGCTTGCTGGCGGTCGCTGTCCATGTTCTCCTGCCCCGTCGCGGCGCGCAGGTCGAGGTCTGGCTGGATCGCCAGCCGCCGATCCGAGGGCCGCCACCGAGGCCCCGATGCGCACGCCTGCCGCCCTGCTCTTTCTGCTCGCCTGCGACACGCCCGCCCCCGAGAGCCCGCCACGCGGCCTCGCCCAGATCGAGCCGGGGGCTCCGGTGGCCGGCATGGCCGATGGCCTGCTTGACTTTCCCGTGGGCGCCCCCCTCGGCGGCTACACCGGGCGCTGCAACTGCTTTGGCAACGCCGGCGAGGTCGACAAGCGGCAGAGCGCCTACATCAACAACTTCAACCCTTCGGCCGGCGTCCAGACCCGCTCGGCCATCCAGGCCTTGTGGCTGGAGAACGGCCAGGAAGACCTTGTCTGGACGAAGATCGACGCGATCTACTCCTACGATGGGCTGGTGGCCGAGCTCGGCGAGCGGCTCACCGCCGCCACCGGCCACGATGTGCGCGGCAAGGTGGTGGTCTCGGCCAACCACACCCACCACATGCCGGCCAACTACGAGGCCGGCCTCACCTGGTTCCTCGGCGGCGACCGCTACAACGAGGAGATCTTCCAGCGCATGGTGGCCAGCATCGAGGCCGTGGCCCTGGCGGCCTTCGAGGGCCGCGTGCCGGCGGCGCTTGGGCTGGGGATCGCCAAGGACTGGGACCCCGACGATCGCGTCTACCGCGACCGCCGCCCCGAGAACGACACGCTCGGCTTCTTCGACGACATCCCCGACGGCCCCTACAAAGATCCGTATCTGTACATCCTGCGCGTCGACACCGCGGCCGGTGATCCGATGGGCATGTTCTTCGCCCACGCCACCCATGGCACCATGCTCGGCGGCGACAACCAGCTCTGGAGCCGCGACGCCAGCGCCGGCCTGGAGGTGGCGGTGGCCGAGCAGTTCGACCGCCCCCTCGTGATCGCCCATGTTCAGACCGGCGGCGGCGACTCCAGCCCGGCCGGGGTGGATCGCGAGTGGGCGGCTCTCGAGAGCATCGGCGAATTCGGCGTCGACGCGGTGATGGCGCTCTACGAGAGCACGCCGACGTCGACCGCGCCGATCCGCCTGGAGACCGTCTCCCATGGCATCAGCCAGGCCCGCGAAGACATCCGGGTGACCCGTGGCGGAACGGTCGATCTGTACTACGCGCCGGTGAACCCCGACGGAAACCCCGACGACATCATCTACGGCCCCGATGGCGAGCTGCTCTCGCCCATCGACGAGATCAACGTGTCGAATGGGGCCGCCTTCTGTGGCGATGACAACGTGCTGATCCCCGGCACCTCGGTGGGCTCCGAGGTCTTCCCCTACAACTCCTGCGTCGACGTCACCGTGATCTCCGCCGTCATCGCCAGCTTCTTCGACGTGCCCGACTACGCCGTGGAACTGCCCCTGATCGAGAGCCGCCGGGCCCAGGTGAGCGCCAGTCGGGTGGGCCCCCTGGCCATCCGCGAGGCCGACGGCAGCACCAGCCAAGACGACGTGCTCTTCGGCTTCTTCCCCGGCGAGCCCACCGCGCTGTACACCGAGCAGTTCCGACGCCGGGCCCAGGCCGAGCTTGGCTACGACCACGCCATTCCGATCGGCTACGCCCAGGATCACGAGGGCTACCTGCTCGTCCCCGAGGACTGGCTCAAGGGCGGCTACGAGCCGAACATCAACATCTGGGGGCCGCTCCAGGCCGAGTACCTGATGGAGGGGGTCTTCGACATCGCCGAGCGCTGGCTCGCCACCGACGCCATCGAGCCCCAGGACCCGGCCGGCGACTTCCCGATCAGCCCCTTCCCGCCCGAGCCCCTGCCCAACATCGCCCCCGACCTCACGCCCCTGGCCGGCACCCCCTTGGACGCCGTGCCCGAGTACCTCTACGTTCCGCTGCCCGGGCTCACCATCGAGGTGGCTCCCCCCGCCGTCGTCGCGCGCGGCGCCCTGGTGCAGTTCGCCTGGGAGGGCGGCGACCCCGGCGTGGACCTGCCCCACGTCGTGATCGAGCGCCTGGAGGGCTCCGCCTGGGTGCCGGTCAGCAACGTCGCCGGCCGCATCGTCTCCGAGGCCGATCACGACATCCTCCTCGTGCACACCCCCGACCCGCTCTACCCCTACACCGACCCCCAAAGCCACGCCTGGTGGGCGGTCTGGCAGGTGGTGGGCCACTTCCACGACCGCGTCGGCGTGCCGGCCGGCACCTACCGCTTCGCCGTCGCCGGTCACAGCGCGGTGGACGGCGCCGAGACCTGGCCCTGGCCCGCCGAGGAGTACCAGCTCACCAGCGAGCCCTTCGAGGTGGTGCCGGCCACCGTTCAGGCCACCTGGGATGGCGCCACGCTGTCGGCCTGGATCGACGCCCCGGCCGCCGGCTACCGCCTGATCGATCTGGAGGGCTACAGCCAGGGCCGCAACCCGGTGCGCGGCGTCACCCTGACCTGGACCCTGGCCGATGGTTCTGTGCAGGTGGACAGCACGGAGGGCAGCATCGGCGGCCAGGTTACCTCCTTCGCGCTCACGCCCCCCGATGGTGCCGTCGCCATCGACATCGTCGACGCCTATGGCAACGCAGGCCGCGTGACCCTGTGAAGAAGTTCATCGCCGTCGCCGGCAACATGGGGGTGGGCAAGACGACGATGGTGGAGTTCCTCCACCGCCGCTACGGCTTTGAGCCCGTCTATGAGCCCTTCATGGACAATCCCTACCTCGACGACTTCTACAAAGACATGAAGAGTTGGGCCTGGCACAGCCAGATCTACTTCCTCACGCACAAGTTCCGTCTGCACATGGAGCTCAACGCCAGCGAGGGCACCGTGGTGCAAGACCGCACCATCTACGAAGACGCCGAGATCTTTTGCACCAACCTGCACAACAACAAGAACATCGCCGAGCGGGACTACCAGACCTACATGGAGCTGTACCGCACGATGAAGACCGCGTTGCAGCCGCCGGATCTGATGATCTACCTGCGCTGCTCGGTGCGGGCGATCCGCCGGCGCATCCGCGGCCGCGGCCGGGCCAGCGAGCAGGACATCCCCGTGACCTACCTGCGCAACCTGAACAAGCTCTACGAGGGATGGTTCGAGCGCTACGACAGCTCGCCCAAGATGGTCTGGGACTCCGAGCGGATGGACTACCTCACCGACATCGCCGATCAGATCGAGTTCCGACGCTCGATCGAGCGCTTTTTGTAGGCCGTCAGCGCAGGTAGACGATCCCCCGCCCACCGTCCACGGTGACCACCACCCCGTCGCGGAGCAGCCGCGTGGCGCCCGGCAGGTTCACCACCGCGGGCAGGCCCAACTCGCGGGCGACGACGGCGCCGTGCGACAACATGCCGCCGAGTTCGGTGACGAGGCCGCCTGCGCGGTGAAACAGCGGCGTCCAGCCGGGATCGGTGGCCCGCGCCACCAGGATCTCGCCCGGGCGCAGGGCTTCAGGGTCCAGGGCCCGCAAGATGCGCACCGGGCCGGTCACCACGCCGCGGCTCACCCCAAGGCCCACGAGGCGCGGGCCCGACTCGGTCTGCTCCACCGCCTCTTCGCCCACGAAGAAGTCCGGCGGCTCATCGCCGGCGGCCCGGCGGCGGCGCTCCTCCTCGATCGACTCCGCCCGGCGCCGCACCAGCAACAGCGCCTCTTCGCGCGGCAGCCGATCCTCGATCAGGGCCACCAGCTCGGCCTCTTCGAGGTAGCGGGCCGGCAGATCGAGGGCGGCTTCGATCACCAGCAGGGCCTGCTTCCAGCGCCAGAGGACCCGATCAAAGTGGGAGCGCTGCTCTTCGCGTAGGGCGAGGTAGCGGCCGGCGAGGCGCACCAGGGCAGCCAGCGGCCCCGGCAGGCCGGCCGGGACGCTGGGCAGCGGTTTGTCGACGATCGGCGCCTCGGCGGCGGCGGCGGCCAGGGCCCGCAGGCTGGCCTCTGAGGCCTCGGCCCAACGCTCGCTCGACAGCTCCCAGGAGCTGTCGGCCCGGTGGCCGTAGCGGGCGCGGAAGGTGGCCAGATCGAGGCTCCCGCGGTGAACCTGGGCCAGGGCCTCGTGGGCCAGGGCTGTGGGCGAGGGCACCGGGCTGCGCAGCAGGCCGGGGATGGCCGCCTCGTGGCCGGCGGCGACCAGCGCGGCCTCGGCCAGCTCCACCCAGAGGTTGGCGAAGAGCAGCGAGCAGATGTGCAGGCCGATGTAGCGCCGCGACAGGCCCTTGAGCGCCTCGATCTGGGCCAGGGCGGCGGGGATGCCGACCGGAGGCTGCGCGTAGGGGAGCAGGGCCGCATCGAGCTCGGGCAGGAAGGCCGCCCAGGCCTCGGCGTTGGTGAAAGGGTTCCAGCGAAAGCGCCTCCAGCGCTCTTCGCGGATCGTCTCGCCGATGATCGCGGCGTAGACGGCCAGATCGGGGGGAGCGGCCGGCTTTCGCGCCCAGGCCAGGGCCTCGGCCGGCGGCAGCAGCTCGACGAGGAAGCGGGGCGGGGCCGCGCCGGGCAGCTTGAAGGCGAGGTGCCGAAAGACGGTGACATTGAAGTAGGGGGCGAAGCGCACGAGGCGGCTGGCCTCGCCGCCGCCGAGGTAGCGCCGCGAGGCCGCCGGGTAGGCGATGAACCACTCCAGCAGGCCCCGCATCACGCTCCAGCCGTAGGGGGTGGCCGGCTCGGTCCAGCGCTCGCCAATGAAGCGGCGGGTCCAAACCACCGGCCCGCTGCGGCGGAGGTCGGCCTGGGCGGTGATCGGCCGCACCTGGAGCAAGAACAGCCGGCCCTGCTCGTCTTCGGCCCACTCCAGATCGAGGGGGCAGCCGGCGCGGGCCTCCAGGCGCAGGCCCAGGCGACCCAGCGCGATGAGGGCGGCGGGGCCGAGGGGCGAGACCTCTTGCTGCGCGGCGGGGAGCGGATCTTCGACAGGGCCGGCCGCGCCGAGTCGGTGAACCGCGCTCTGCCGGCCCGGCGTGGCCTCGATCACCCGCACCCGGCCGCGCAAAACGCGCCCCCAGGCCGCCCGCCGTGGGCGGGAGAGCCGGTAGAAGGCCGGCACCGATCCGCCGCCCACCACGGCCTCGCCCAGGCCCAGGCTGGCCTCGATGAGGAGCTCGTGGGCGGCGCCGGTGTGCGGATCCTGGGTGAAGAGCACGCCGGCGCTGCGGGCCGGCACCAGGGCCTGGATCACCACCGCCATCCGCGCCGGGGCCCCGCCGCGGTAGGCCCGCACCCGGCTCGACAGCGCGCTCTGCCAGACGGCCTCGATCGCCGCCGCCAAGGCCGGGCCCGCCTGCACCCCCACCACCGACAGGAATTGCCCGGCGTGGCTGGCCCGGGCGCCATCTTCGTCGACCGCGCTGCTGCGCACCGCCAGCCAGGGGCCGAGCCCACGGGCCTGCGCGCAGATCGTGGCCACCTCGTCGGGGAGCAAGCGCAGATGCCCATCGTCGGCCCGCGCGGTGGCGGCGTCGAAGTGCGAGACCGGCAGCACCGCGGCCGGCGGCACCCGCTCTCCCGCGCCGAGCGCCCAGGCCAGCCAGGCCGCCTTGCCGCCGATCTGCGCGCGCAGCGACGAATCGGGGAGGCCGCGCGAGGGGCTGGGAAGGCGGTCGAGGAAGATCAACATCGGGGCTCCAGCAGCGGGGCGCGCCAGCGGGGTGCCAGCCCGCCGGGGCCAGCTTATCCACTGTTCAAAGAGGAGCGTCGATGTCCGCGGGATTGTTCCAGCCCCCTACCCCTCGCAACGAGCCGGTCTCCAGCTTCGCCCCTGGCACCGCCGAGCGCAGCGCCCTGCAGCAGGAGCTCTCCCGCCAGTCCGGCGAGGAGGTGGAGATCCCCTGCGTCGTCAACGGCAAAGAGGTGCGCACGCCGCGCAAGGTCGACGTGGTGATGCCCTGCGCCCACGCCCACCGCCTCGGGCGGAGCTGGCTGGCCACCCCCGAGCTCACCGGCGAGGCCATCGACGGGGCCCTGGCCGCCCGTCGGCACTGGGCCGAGCTGCCCTGGGAAGAGCGGGCCGCCGTCTTCCTGCGCGCCGCCGAGCTCCTCGCCGGGCCCTGGCGCCACAAGATCAACGCCAGCACCATGCTCGGCCAGGCCAAGACCTCCTACCAGGCCGAGATCGACGCCGCCTGCGAGCTCATCGACTTCTGGCGCTTCAACGTCGCCTACATGCGGCAGATCTACAGCGAGCAGCCGCCCGTGAGCGCGCCGGGGACCTGGAACCGCACCGACTGGCGGCCGCTGGAGGGCTTCGTCTTCGCGGTCACGCCCTTCAACTTCACCAGCATCGCCCTGAACCTGCCGACCGCCCCGGTGTTGATGGGCAATGTGGCGATCTGGAAGCCGGCGATCACCCAGCTTCACAGCGCCTGGCTCGGCTACCAGCTCCTGGTGGAGGCCGGGCTGCCGCCGGGCGTCATCCAGTTCTTGCCGGGCACCGGCCCCGACGTCGGCGACGTGGTGCTCAACTCGCCGCACTTTGGCGGGCTGCACTTCACCGGCAGCACCGGCACCTTCCAGCAGCTCTGGGCGGGGATCGGCCAGCGCATCACCCGCTACCGCTCCTGGCCGCGCATCGTCGGCGAGACCGGCGGCAAGGACTTCATCATCGCGCACCCGAGCGCCGACGCCAAGGCGGTGAGCACCGCCATCCTGCGCGGCGCCTTCGAGTACCAGGGCCAGAAGTGCTCGGCGGCCAGCCGCATGTACATCCCGGCCAGCCTGTGGCCCGAGGTGCGCGACCGCACCATCGCCGAGATGGGCCGCATGAAGGTGGGCGATGTGCGCGACTTCAGCACCTTCATCGGCGCTGTGATCGACCGGCGCGCCTTTGACAAGCACCAGGGCTACCTGCACCTCGCCCGCGACACCGGCCACATCCTGGCCGGCGGCGAGGCCGACGACGCGGTGGGCTACTACGTCAAGCCCACCCTGGTGCAGGTCGATGATCCGCGCCACCGGCTGATGAGCGAAGAGATCTTTGGCCCGATCGCCTCGGCCTTTGTCTACCCCGACGCCCAGTGGGCCGAGGCCCTGCGCCTCGTCGACACCACCAGCCCCTACGCGCTCACTGGCGCCGTCTTCGCCCGCGACCGCTACGCGATCGACCAGGCCAGCCGGGCCCTGCGCGACGCGGCCGGCAACTTCTACATCAACGACAAGCCCACCGGCGCGGTGGTGGGCCAGCAGCCCTTCGGCGGCGCCCGCGGCAGCGGCACCAACGACAAGGCCGGCGCCCCGGGCAACCTCCTGCGCTGGCTCTCGCCGCGCACGCTGAAAGAGACGATGGTGCCGCCCACCGACTGGCGCTACCCCTACCTGGGCTGAGGGGCAGCACCTTGACACTCGGGTGGCGCCGTCGTTAGGGAGTGCGTCCTGAGAAGTGCTTCTGGCGGCGGACCCGGGCACCCCGAGAGGGAGCCCTCCAACAGCCCCGCCAGCAGCGCATCGGGACCGGCTCTCTCGTCCTGCACCCCGGGTTGCTCGATGGCCCCTCACCGGGCCTGTCGCACGCTGTGCCAGTGACCTTTCTGGGTGCCCTCTGTTGAAGGGGTGGCGACCGCCTGTGCGGAGCTCTTCAACAATCGGCGACGCAGGCGCAGAGCCGCCGGTGTGGGAGTGAGGCCCGCCCTCGATCGTCCGATGGCGCGCCTCCCTGGGTCTGCACCGACCTGCCACGCTGCCGCGTGACAGCGCGCGGCGGTACCGCCTGCGGGCCCCTGAAGAACCTTGCTGCGACGGTCTTTTCGCCCAGCCCCCTTCGGCTTCGCCGAAGGTGTCGTGCCCGACCTTTGTTTACTGGCCTCAGCGTAAGGAGGCCCACGATGTTCCATGCACATTCGGCCTGAGAACCCCCTGATCGTTCAGGGGGACGGCAAGGTCCTCTTGGAGACGCGCCACCCGCGCTACGAAGACGCGCGGGACTTTTTGGGGCGCTTCTCTGAGTTGGAAGCCAGCCCGGAGCTCCTGCACACCTACCGGATCAACCCGCTCTCGCTGTGGAACGCCGCCAGCGCAGGGATGACCGTGGACGAGATCACCCAAGGCCTGCGCAACTGGTCGAAATTCGACGTGCCGGCCGAGGTGATCACCACCATCCAGGAGACGCTGGAGCGCTACGGCCTCGTAAAGCTGATCCCCCACCCCGAGCAGCCCGACAAGCTGCTCCGGCTGCACTTCGCCACTGGCTTTGTCGCCAAGCTGATCTCCAAAGAGCCGCTTCTGCGCGAGCTGCTCGTCGAAGATGGGCGTCGCTTCTGGGCGATCACCCAAGGGCACCGCGGCATCTTCAAGCAGCGGGCGCTCCAGTCCGGCTGGCCGATCGAAGATCTGGGCGGCTTTCACGCCGGCCGGCCCCTCGACATCCGCCTGCGCGCCACCTCGATCGGCGGCAGACCCTTCGCGCCGCGCCCCTACCAGTGGGAGGGGGCCAAACGCTGGTGGACAGAGGGCAAGCCCTCGGGCGGCTGTGGGGTGGTGGTGCTGGCCTGCGGCGCCGGCAAGACCATCGTGGCGATGGCGGCGATGAGCCTCGCCAAGACCCGCACGCTGATCCTGGCCACCAACCAGGCCGCCGTCTCCCAGTGGGTGCGCGAGATCCTCGATAAGACCGAGCTCACCGCCGATCAGGTGGGCATGTACACCGGCGAAGAGAAGGTGATCAAGCCGGTGACCGTGGCGACCTACCAGATCCTCACCTGGCGCCGCAGCAAGGAAGAGGCCTTTGAGCACCTGCACCTCTTCGAGGATGGCGAGTGGGGCCTTATTGTCTACGATGAGGTCCACCTGCTGCCCGCGCCGGTCTTTGGCGCGACGGCCACCCTCCAAGGGCGCCGCCGCCTCGGGCTCACCGCCACCCTGGTGCGCGAGGATGGGCGCGAGGGCGATGTCTTCGCCCTGGTCGGCCCCAAGCGCTACGATCTGCCCTGGCAGATGCTGCAGCAGCAGGGCTTCATCGCCGACACGCGCTGCCACGAGCTGCGGGTGCCCTTCGCCCCCAATGACGCGCTCAAGTACGAGCGGGCCGACGAAAACGACAAGTTCCGCATCGCCAGCGCCAACCCGGCCAAGATGGGCGTCTTGCGCGAGCTCACCATGAAGCACCGCGACGACAACGTGCTGATCATCGGCACCTACTTGGACCAGCTCGTGCGCATCGCCGAGACCTTCAAGGCCCCGCTGATCACCGGCCAGACCAGCCACGCCGATCGCGAGCGCCTCTTTGACCAGTTTCGCAAGGGGAAGATCCACCTGCTCGTCGTGAGCAAGGTGGCCAACTTCTCCATCGATCTGCCCGACGCCAACGTGGCGATCCAGGTCTCGGGCACCTTTGGCAGCCGCCAGGAAGAGGCCCAGCGCCTCGGCCGCATCTTGCGCCCCAAGGCCAAGCCGGCCATCTTCTACACGGTGGTCACCGGCGGGACAAAAGAGCAGGAATTCGCCCTCAAGCGGCAGCTCTTCCTGACGGAGCAGGGGTATCGTTACCACATTGAGGAGCGGGGGGGCGCAGCGCCTGCGCCTGTCGACCGCCAGCGCCGGCAAGACCGGCCATGAGCGAGAGGTACTGTCATGGATGAGCACGATCGGGGAGACGGCGGAGATGGGCGTCGGCGGCGGCGTCGGCGGCGGCGGGGCGGACGGGGCGGCGAAGAGTCCCACCACCCGGCTCAAAACGCCAACCACCCGGCACCGGCCGAGCCGCAGGGCGGCGGGGGCCGGCGGGGTCGCAATTCTCACCATCGCGGCGATCCGCGGGTGCGAGAAGACAACAACCCGCCGGTGAGCCTGCCCCGCACCGGGCGCCTGCCGCGGGCCCGCTCGGCCCTCCACCCGCACCGGGGCGCGGTCGCCAGCGGCATGGCCCGGCGTCGGCGCCTCAACCGGTCGGAGGTCGACTCCTTCGGCCGCTACCTCGCCCAGATGCCCGAGCCCCTCGTCGCCGCGCTCTACAGCGGGCTGGGCGGCCAGCCGAGCCGGGTCACCGGCGGCGAGCGGATGATCCAGCTCGCGGTCAAGGCCATCGGCCAGGGCAACCGGCTCCAGGCCCTGGTCAAGGGCCTGCACCAGCGCGATCGCCAGGCGCTCGCCATCCTCGTGCAGTGCGGCGGCATCGGCCACTGCGAAGAGCTGCGCGCCGAGCTGATCCTCAGCCTGGGCGGCACCGATCGCGAGTGGAAGAAGGTGCTCAGCACCCTCGGCGACAAGGGCCTCGTGGCCTCCACCGAGGAGCGCGACGGCGACTTCTTCTACCTGATCCCCGAGCCGCTCATGGATGTGCTCGTGGAGACCCTGAGCGAAGACCTCGTGCTGCCGCACTTCGACAGCGATGAGGTGCGGGTGATCGATCCGCGGCCCTTCTCGCCGCCCTTCGACTTCTCGATGGTGACCCTGGCGACCTACATCGACCAGCACCCGCCGCGCCTCACCCAGCGCCATGACATCTTCAAGGTCCACAAAGACGAGATGGACCAGTTCTTCGCTCAGCTCTGGACCAGCGACAGCGAGCTGTTCAGCTTTCACATCCAGTTCTTGATGATGCACGGGATGGTGGAGCTCAAGGGCGATCGCCTCGCGGTCAACCGGGCCGTGGTCGAAGAGTGGCTGCAGCTCGACGCCGAAGACCAGCGCGACCTCGTCTTCGCCAGCATGGAGAAGCACTTTCCCCAAGGCGAGTGGGTGCTGTGGGCCATCGCCGACGCCAAGGGCGCCTGGGTGCCCGAGCGCCCCCTCTCGGCCCTCTACCGGCGCTGGCGCCGGGGCGAAGAGTGGCGCGAGCGCCTGCACAAAGGCACCTGGGCCAGCCCGAAGCAGAGCACCCAGCGCGACAGCTACACCTTCACCCCGCTGATCAACACCGGAATGGTGGAACTTGGACAGTGGGGTCAGGAGAAATTCTATCGCCTGACGCCGCGGGCCCGACGCCTGCTCTCGCCCCCCGAAGAAGAGGGGTTCTCGCAGTTCTATTTGACGCCGAGCTTCGAGATCATGGCGCCGGCCGGCATGGCGCCGATCCTCTTCTTCCGCATCGGCGAGATGGCCGAGCTGACCGCCTGTGATCGCGCCAACACCTACAAGATCACCGAGGTCAGCATCGAGCAGGCCCTGGCCAAGGGCTGGCGGCGCGACGACATCCTGGAGTTCCTGCGCGAAAACAGTCAGATCGGCCTGCCCGACAACGTCGAGCAGACCCTGCGCGGCTGGATGGGCCATCACGGCGACGTGGAATTCCACGATGTGATGCTGCTCACGGTTCACCGCAGCCAGATCCGCCGTCTGGAGTCGCACCGCAAGCTCAAGCCCTTCCTGCTGCACCGCTTCGTGCCCGGCATGTACGCCGTCGACCGCAGCCGGATGCCTGAGCTGCTGAGCGTGCTGGGCGAGACCGGCTTCTCGCCCACCAACCAGGTGCGCAAGTACCCCGACGATCCCCAGCAGGTCGACGCCCGCGAGCGCCTGCTCAAGCTGGTGGTCGACGCGCGTGAAGATCGCGAAGACGTGGTGCGGCGCGCCCAGATGGCCGACACCCTGCCCGAGAACCTCCACCCGGTGCCTGGCTCCAACACCTACACCAAGGCCCAGGCGGCGAAGAACCCGGCCCCACCGCTCCCGCCCCGCGAGAAGGGCGAGCGGCGCAAGAAAGAAGAAGGTCCGCCTCGCCGCAGCCCGGGCGAGGTGCTGGAGCACTGCGAGCGGGCCATCTCGGCCAACCTGCAGCTTGACATGCTGTACGTCACCCGCGATCAGCAGCGCAAGCTGCTCCGCGTGGCGCCCGAGCGCATGGCGATCAACCAGCAGGGCCAGCAGGTGCTGGTGGCCCGCGACGTGGCCAAGGGTGAGCGCCTCTCCTACCAGCTCGTTCAGATCGAGCGCATCGCCTATGTCGAAGGGGGCAAGTCATGAGCCGGAGCTTTGAGGCCGCGCTGGCCGAGCTGGAAGCCACCGTCCGTCGCCTGGACAGCGGCGATCTGCCCCTCGAAGAGGCCCTGGCCCTCTACGAGAAGGGCGTGGCCCTGCAGCAGGAGTGCCAGACCCTGCTCGACAACACCGAGCGGCGCATCGTCGAGCTGCGCGACGGCGCTTCGGGGCCCGAAGAGGCCGAGCGCTGAGCCCGCAGCCGGCTTGCCGGCTGTCAATGTGCTGCAAGGGTTCCCACCCCGCGCCCGCAGTCGCTACACTCCCTTCGCTCTGCGGCCCACCCCCGCCCGCCTCCTCCGGGAGGCCTTGCGTCGTCCGCTCTTGTCTGGAGTCTCCTCATGTTTGAAACCGTCGGCCGCGACCGGGCGCAGGACACCAAAAAGACCGCCAGCGCGGTGATCCTCTCCTTGTTGATCGACGCCGCCCTCGTCGGCGCGGCCATCGGCATCTACATCCTCGGCCATCAGGTGGTCGAAGAGGTGCTGGACGAGGACGCCATCGAGGTGACGATGATGGAGGCCGCGGCCCCGCCGCCCCCTCCGCCGCCGCCGCCGGCCGGTGGGTCGAAGACCAAGAAAGAGAAGAAGCCTGACGAGGTCAAGCCCGACCCGGTGGAGGTCGAGCCCGATCCCACCCCGCTGCCCGAGACCCCGCCCGAGACCGAAGAGGTCGCCGCGACCGATGCTGGCGTTGAGGGCGGCGTAGAAGGAGGCGTTGAGGGTGGCGTGGTGGGCGGCGTCGTCGGTGGCGTGGTCGGCGGTGTGATCGGTGGCCAGTTGGGTGGCACCGGCAGCGAGTACCGGCCCATGCACCAGTCGGCCACCAAAATGAAGAAGGCCGTGGTTCCGGAGGCGCCCGAAGCCTTCAACGCGCTCGGCATGAAAGAAGAGAGCTGCAAGGTGCGCCTCTTCATCAACGAGGAGGGCGACGTCACCGACGTGAAGCCCGAGGCCTGCCCCGAAGTGCTGATCCCGGCGGCCAAAGAGGCGGCCTACAAGACCAAGTTCTTCCCCCTCAAGGATGAGAACGGCAAGGCCTTCAAGGCCCAGTTTGTCATCCGGTACAAGTTCGTCGCGAAATAGGCGCTCCGCGTGCCAACCCCCTTGGAAGGACCCGGCCCCTCGCCGGTCCAGAGGATTCGATGGATCTGAGCCTTAGCCACATTATTTCGAGCATCAGCGCCCCGGTGTGGGTGGTCATCATCGTGATGGTGATCATGGTGCTCTGGTCGATCTACGTTTCGGTTGAGCGGCTGATGACCCTGTCCAAGGCCACCAACCAGTCGCGGGCCCTGGCCGAGGCCCTCGCCAAGCCGCTCAGCAGCGGCGACGCGGCGGGCGCCCTGGCGATCACGAAGAAGGCCGAGTTCTCCGAGAGCTACCTGGGCCACCTGATGGGCCCAGCACTCCAGGAGTGGACCGCCCGCCCCGACAAGCACGGCATCGACTCGGTCACCCGGGCGATGGAGCGCGCCTCGATCGTCGAAGGGCAGGCCCTGCGCAAGGGGCTCGCGGTGCTGGCCACCACCGGCTCCACCACCCCCTTCGTCGGCCTCGTCGGCACCATCTTCGGCATCATCAACTCCTTCCAGGGCATGGCCGACTCGGGCGGCGGCGGCATCGCGGGCGTCAGCGCCGGTATCGCCGAGGCGCTCATCACCACCGCCATCGGCATCACCATCGCCATCATCGGCGTCTGGATGTACAACCTCTTCAACGGCATGGTCGAGAAGATCAGCAACGACATGACCGTGTCGGCGCAGGAATTCATCGACTGGGCCGAGAAGCAGGTGCTGCCGCCCTACAAGGCCGGTGAGTCCACGGCAGACGCCACCACCAACCCCTGATCGGAGGGTCGTCCGATGGGAATGAGCGTTGGCGGTAAGAAGGGCGGCCCGATGGCCGACATCAACGTCACGCCTCTGGTCGACGTCGTGCTCGTGCTGCTCATCATCTTCATGGTGGTGACGCCGATGCTCTCGTCGGGCGTAGACGTGATGTTGCCCCTCTCCAAGACCGCGGAAGAGGGCCAGGACAACGGCAGCCACCTCGTGGTCTCGATCAAGAACGACGAGACGCTCTATGTGGAGACCACGCCCACCACCAAAGAGACGCTGATCGCCGACCTCAACGCCGAGTGGAAGAAGAAGCCCGAGCGGGCGCTGCTGATCAAGGGCGACAAGCGGCTCACCTGGCGGCAGGTCCACGGCGTACTGTCTACGATTCAAGAGAACGGTCTGACCACCATGCTGCTGGCGACCGAGGGCGAAAAGCAGGGCGCAGGCGGCGCGCCCGCCGCAGGAGGCAGCCCATGAGCGCCAAAGGCAAGCTCAAGCTGGCCGGCCTCAGCAAGGGCGGCGGCGAGGTCTCGGAGATCAACGTCACCCCCCTGATCGACGTCGTGCTGGTGCTGCTGATCATCTTCATGGTGATCACGCCGATCCTGCTGCACAAGATGGCGGTGAACCTGCCCGAGAAGACCGAGACGGTGCCCCAGGACGATCTCCCGCAAGACCAGCTCGTGGTCGCCGCCTGCAAGGACGGCAGCTACTCGCTCAACCGCACGATCTACACCCTGGAGCAGCTCAACACCGAGGTGCGCCGCCGGCTCAAGCCCAAGGCCGAAAAGGTGGTCTTCGTCGATGCAGACCCCGATGTGGCCTACGACAACGTCGTGCTGCTGATGGACTCGGTCCGCGACGCCGGTGCGGCCCGCATCGGCGTGGCCAGCCTCAAGGTAGAGGCCGACGAGTTCCTCGCCTGCACGCCCGTGGCCGCCGCACCGCCGGTGGATCCGGCCGCGCCGGTCGCCCCGGCCACCCCCTAAGCGGGGGGCCCGGCGTCGAGGGCCGCGGCGAAGCGGTCGTGCAGCGCGGTGGCCTGGGCACGGAGCTCTGCTTCGGTCCAGGCCACCGTCGCGATCGGCGGCAGGATCTGCATCACCACGTCGCCCGGCACCACCTTGAGGCTGCCGGGCTGGCTGCGGGCGAAGGCGCCGTGCACCACCACCGGCAGCACCGGGCAGCGGGTGGCGAGGGCGAGGTGAAAGGCCCCCATCTTGAAGGGCTGCAGGCGCCCGTCGCGAGTGCGGGTGCCCTCGGGGAAGATGATCACCGAGCGCTGGTGGCGCAGCACCTGGGCGCCCGCCGCCGCGAGGCTGCGCCGGGCCGCCTCGGTGTTGCCGCGCTCGACGAAGGGGAAGCCAAAGGCCCGAAAGCAGGCGGCGAAGAAGGGGATGCGCTTGAACTCCGCCTTGGCCAGGGCCGTGTAGTTGCGCGGGCAGACCGAGGCGATGATCGGCATGTCGAGGATGCTGGCATGGTTCAAGAGCACGACCTGGGCGTGATCGCGGGCGAGGTGCTCGCGCCCGAACACGGTGAGGCGCACGCCTAAGAGCCACAGCACGCCGCGCCCCCAGATCGGGGCGAAGAGGTTGATGGTGCGGTGGGAGAGGCGGCCGAGGGTGACGAGGTTCGCCACCACAGCCGCCGAGAAGACCAGCACCGTCCAAAGGCCAGCGAGGACGAGGGCGAGCAGGCGCATCTCTCCGTTCTACAATGTGGCGCCGCGCCGCGATAGGCCCCCCGGTCCCTTGGAGCCCCGATGTCCCTCCCCGCCTGGTCGGCCGCCGCCCGCGCCCGCGTCGACGCCCGCCTGCTCGCCCGCTTCGGCGACGCCTTCCCTGAGGCCTTCGCCGCGGCCTGCCGCTACCCGATCGAGACCGGCGGCAAGCGCTTTCGGCCGCTGGTGGTGCTGGCCGCCGCCGAGGCCTTGGGCCACGACTCGCCCCTCGCCGAGGCCGCTGCGGTGGCGATCGAGCTGGTGCACACCTACTCCCTGGTGCACGACGATCTGCCGGCGATGGACGACGACGACGAGCGCCGCGGGCGCCCCACCGCCCACCGGGTCTATGGCGAAGGTGCCGCCGTGCTGATCGGCGACGCCCTGCTCACCGAGGCCTTCGTGGTGCTGGCCGAGCAGGGCCCGGCCGCCATGCCGCTGGTCGTCGAGTTGGGCCGGGCCGCCGGCCACCGCGGCATGATCGGCGGCCAGGCCCTCGACATCGGCATGGACGGCCGCATCGGCGACCTGGACAGCCTGATGAAGCTGCACCGCGGCAAGACCGGGGCGCTGATCCGCTGTGCGGCGCGCATGGCCGGCCTCGCCGCCGGGGCCAACGCGCATTCGCTCCAGGCCTTGACCCAGTGGGGAGAGGCCGTCGGCCTCGCCTTCCAGATGGCCGACGACATCCTCGACGCCGAGCAGGACGCCGGTGAGGACGGCCCGCCCTCCTACGTCAAGCTGATGGGGATCGAAGACACCCGCGAGCGGGCCCGCGCCCTGCTCGACGAGGCCCTGGCCGCCGTCGCCGGCCTGCCCCAGCCCCAGATGCTCCAGGCCCTGGCCCGGCACGCCGTTGAGCGCGAAGTCTGAGCGCCTCGACCGGCGCCTGCTCGAAGAGGGGCTGGCGGCCGATCTCCCCGCGGCGACCGCCCTCATCCGAGCCGGCAAGGTGCTGGTGTCCGACGTCGTCGTCGACAAGCCCGGCACCCTCGTGCGCTACACCGCGCCCCTGCGCCTGCGCGGCGCCCCGGCCCGCTTCGTGAGCCGCGGCGGCCTCAAGCTCGACAGCGCGCTCACCGCCTTTGGGGTCGACCCGGCCGGCCTCGTCGCCGCCGACCTCGGCGCCAGCACCGGCGGCTTCACCGACTGCCTGCTCCAGCGCGGGGCGGCGCGCGTCTACGCCGTCGATGTGGGCACCCACCAGCTCGACTACAAGCTGCGGGTCGACCCGCGCGTGGTGGTGATGGAGCAGACCAATGTGCGCCACCTGCGCGGTCTGCCCGAGCCCATCGATCTGATCGTGGGCGACCTCTCCTTCATCTCGCTGCGCCTCGTGGTGGAGCCGATCGCCGCCCTCGCTCGGCCGGGCGCCGCCGCGATCCTGCTGGTGAAGCCCCAATTCGAGGCGCCGGCCGATCAGGTGGGCCCCGGCGGCAAGGTGAGCGATCCCGCCGTGCGCGAGGCCGCCGTGGTCGACATCATCGCCGCCGTCACCGAGGCCGGCTGGGCCCTGCTCGGCCGCCACGACAGCCCGATCCCCGGCGCCCGGGCCGGCAACATCGAGATCCTCCTGCACCTGCGCCTGCCCGGGGGCCCCCCATGATCCTGCTCCTCGCCCTGCTCGGCTGCAGCCTCGACCCCGCGGAGGCACCGGTCGCCCTGCCGCCACCCAGCCCCGCGGCGCCAGCCGTGGTGGGGCGCACCGCCGCCTATGGCGCCCTGCGGGCCTTCATCGCCCGCCCGAAGGCCGAGGCGCCGGTGCCCGGCCTGCTGCTCTGGGCCCCCGCCCTCGACGAGGCCAGCCGCAACGAAGCGCTCCGCCTCGCCGAGGAGGGCCGTGTGGTCGTCGTCTTCGAGGAGTCCACCGACGCCAGCGCGGCCCGAGCCTGGTTCGCCCGGATGGAGGGCATCTCCACCCGCGACGAGGGCCACCTTCAGAAGGAGCCGTCGTCCTCGCAGGGCTCCACCGGCGGCTGAAGGGCCAGCCAGGCCCGCCGCACCTGGGCGTGCTCGCAGCGCACCTTTCCATCGACCTCGACGAGAAAGCCCTCGGCGAGGGCGCGCTGGAGGCTGGCCACCACCGCGGCGCGGCCGAGCTGCGGGGCGAGGGCGGCGAGGATCTGCGCGCGGGGCAGGCCTTCGGCGGTCTGGACAACGAGGGAGCGCAGCGGATCGAGACGGGGGCGCTGCCTGCCCCAAGCAGGCGACAGGCCGGCATCGTGCAAGCGGGCGACCACCGGGTGTGCGGAGGCCGCCAGCACCTGATCAAGGGCGGCCTCGACGTCGCCATCGCCGGCGATGAAGAGCTCGCGCACCAGCAGGGCGCTGAGCACAGGGCTGCCCTCGGCGAGGCGGGAAACGGCGCCCGCCCAGGCGATCGGCAAATCCTGCCCCTGGAGCAGCTCGGCGGCCAGCACCTCGCCGGCCGCGGCGCCGAGCGGCGGCACCGGCTCGATGCGAAGGGTGGGAGCAATCCCCTTGTCGTGCAGCCAGTCCCCATCGGGGCCAGCCGTGAGCAGGCGAAGGCCGGCGGCGCGAGCCAACAGAACCAGCGCCGCGAGGCGCTCGTGCCACGAGTCGTGCTCGGACATCTCCAGGTCATCGAGGACGATCAGGGTCGGCGCCGGCACATCCGCAAGGAGGCCGGTCACGAAGTCGACCGGATCGGCCTTCTCGCGATCCCAGCCGGCGATCAGCACCTGCCGATCGCCAAAGCGCGCCGGCTCCTCCTCGACCCGCGCCACCAGGGCCTGCAGCAGGCCCTCCACCGTGGTGGTCGATCCGTTCAGGCGAAGCACGGCCCAGCTCGAGGGCAATTGGGAGACCACGCCCTCCAGCAGGCTGCTGCGGCCGCGCCCGATGGGGCCGACCAGCGCCACGCTCTGATGGGCCAGGGCCCGTACGATCCGCTCGATCAGCGGCCCCCGGTCGAGCAGGGCCTCGGGCGGGCAGGGCTCGCCGAGGCGCAGCGGCCGCCCCCGCTGAACCGGCGCGGGCCGGAAGTCGGGGTGGATGGGCAGATCGACCTGAAAGAGGGTGCGCTCGGGATCGAAGTAGAAGACCGGCGGCGGATTGCCATTGCGCTCCATCGCGCGGCGGATCTTGGACAGCCCCGAGCGTCGGGTTTCGGCCAGCCCCATCTCCTTAAAGAAGGCCGCCACGCGCCGGTTTCTCTGGGGTGGGTGCCGCACGGCGTCACCCCGAAGATCGTCCAGGCTGATGCCCGGCATCGGGCCCGGGTAGCTGATGACCACGATGCGATCGGGCTCCACGTCAATCCGCACCGGATCGGCCTGACCGGGCTCGTAGCCGCGGTGCATGAGCGCGTTCACCAGCACCTCGCGCAGGGCCGGCTCGGGCCAGCCCACCCGCTGGACAGACACCAGCCCGCCCTCGGGCTTGCGGGTGCTGCGCGGGTTGAGGTTCATCAGCCGCTGCAGCGCTTACTCAACCAGGGCGTCGATCGGCCCGTCCAGGCGCTGCTCATCGAGGCGATCGGCCCCGCGCCCCTCGGGAAAGTGCGTGATCTCCACGCGGGCGCCCGGAAAAAACGCGGCGGGCCGGGCGCAAAAGAGCAGCAGGGCGGCGTTGCGCAGGCGGGCACCGCCATTGTCGCCCACGAGCAGATCGAGGTGACGGAGCTGCTGGCTGAGCGGCTCGTCGGCCAGCTCGCTGCCGGTGCGCTCCAGCAGGCGCCGAAGCAGGGCGACCTCCAGATCACCGGGGCCCCCCTGCGCGGCCGGGAGCTCGTCAAAGCTGCTGCGTTGGGAGACCTCGACGAGTTGGAGGGCCAGCGTGCCTTTGGCTTCCTTGGTCTCCGAGCCGATTCGAACAAAGGGCACCCGGTCGCCCGAGGACTTGCGCGGTGGGGCGACATAGGGCCGGGTCGCGCCGGGCGGGCACCGGAGCACGAGGAGCGTGGCCCCATCGAGCGTTTCGATCGAGAAGGAGGCCGTGTAGACCGGCTCGATCCGGCTGATCGCCCCCACGAGGCGCTTCTGCAAACCGTCTACGGTGGACGGTTCGAGGCCCTGGGCGGGCAGCACCGGTTGCCCCTCCGCCTCCTCCACCCCGAAGACGACGTAGCCGCCGTTGCGCTGGTGCACGTCATTGGCGAAGGCGCAGATGGTGCGAAGGGCCGCGTCGACGCAGGCCTCGCTGCCGGTGGCCTTGAGCTCCAGGCGCTCGGACTCCACCCGACCGTTCAACAGCTCCCGCAGGCCCAGAGACAGTACGCTTCGCATCCGTGCCTCTAAAAGCGCCAGCGCCAGTAGAGGTCGGCGGAGGTGATGGCGGCGTTGCCGGTCAACATCTCGATGTACAGGCGGCGGGTGATCAGCCACTCCAGGCTCATCGAGAAGGTGTTGCCCTCCTCCTCGGCGGCCTGGGGGTTCCACTCGGCACCCAGGAAGAGCTTGTCGGCGCCGGGCACCGGGGCGCCGGCCTTGAAGGTGCCCTCGTCGAATTCGAGCTGGCTGCCGCGCAGGCTGGAGCCCACCAGCTTGGAGAGCTGGTTGCCGGCGATGGCGAAGAGCGCGTTGGCGCCCATCTGGCCCTCGGTGTCCGACAGCTCGCTCGCCGGCTTGTCGAAGAGCAGGATGCTGAGGACATCGGTCTGATCGGGGTACTCCTCGCTCTCGAACTTGACCTCGGTGTTGGAGACCGAACCGGTGATGCGGGTGGTGACGTCGCCATAGGTGCCGGTGTGGCGCACGGCAGCGAGATCGAGGATGGGGTCTTCGTAGTCGCGGCCGACAAAGGAGATCGAGCCGTCGCCCACGTCAAAGGAGCGGTTCATCAGCGTCATCTCGCCGCGGGGCACCTCCACCACGCCGGCGATGCTGATGTCGCCGCCCTGGTACTCCACCTTCAGCGGCTCGGCGTTGCCCAACTCGGCGTCGAGTTCGACGGTGGAGAGCTGCGCCGCCACGGCCCCGCCCCAACTCTGCACCGGGTAGGCCGCCACGAGGCGCAGGGCGCGGCCCAGGTCGATGGTGAGCCGGGCGTCGATGTGATCGAGGAGGCTGTCGGTGGCCTCGGCGATGACGGCCTCGCTGCGCTCTTCTTCCTTGGCGGCGCGGTGGACCCGGAGGGTGGGGTCGAGCTGCAGGGTGCTGTCGGCGAGGAAGTCCTCCTCATCGAGGTTCAAGAAGCCCTCGTCGAGGAAGACGCTGCCCCGCACCCGCAGGTTGGGGAAGGTGCCGACCACCGTGAGGGGGTTGGCGCTCACGCGGAGTTGGGTGTCGTTGACATAGGTGAGCCAGAGCTTGTCGGCGACGATGCGCAGATCGACCTGATCGAGGGTGGTGCCCTGAAAGCTGGCCCCGCCGCTCATCGCCAGCGCCCCGTCGCGGGTGCCGCGGGTGAGGCCAAAGAGGGGCTCGGCCACCGCCGAGAAGCGCCGCAGATCGAAGCGCTCGGCGCTGGCGTCGAGCTGGAGCTGGATGTCGCGGTACTCGAGCCCGGTGTCGGCGTAGGAGAGCGCGCCCCCCTCGATGCGGGCCTGGACCGCCGGCCGCGGGGCGGCGAGGGTGCCCCCGACCTGCCCGCTCAGCAGCAGGCGACCGCTGGCGCTCTCCACGCCGGGCACGATGCCGGCGAGCATCCCCAGGGGCACGCCGGCGCCCGAGAGGCGGAGATCGAGCCCGGGGGCGCTCAGATCGGGGCCCTCGGGGCGCGTGAGGTCGAGCGAGAGGGGCACAAAGCCGCCGAGCGCGAGATCGCCCGGCCCGCCGAAGTCGAGGGAGCCGGCGAGCTCGTAGCCGCCTTGCACCGGCGAGAGGCCCAGGCTGCTGGGTAGCACCACCACCCGGCCCACCCGACCGTCCATCCAGACCCAGGCGCCGCTCAGTTGGGGGGCCTCCACCGGGCCCGCGAGGTTGACGCCGCCGACGAGCTGGCCGCTGATGCCGCGCGGCAGGCCCAACAGCTCGGAGACCGCGTCGAGGCTGAGCCCGCGGTCCACCGACTGCAGCGAGAGATCGAGCGCGCTCACATAGGTCGCCGACGAGGCCAGATCGGGCTTGGGGCCGCCGGCCAGGGCCCAGGCCAGGACCTCGCCGAGGTGGGAGGTGGCGGTGCCGTGCAGGGCCAGGGTGCGCTCCAGATCCTGCTCGACGTAGCCGTTGACGCGCAGCTCGCCGCCGCTGCGATCGACGTTGAGGTCGATGCGCAGCCGCTCGTCGCGGGGCTCCACCGCGACGCTGGCGGCGGCGACGACGTGAATATCGGGATCACAGGCCGGGCCCTCCACGCTCACCGAGGCCGAGACGTCGCCCACCGGCAGCTCGGTGAGGTCGGGGATCAGCCGGCCAAAGCGGGCCAGCTCGCCGGGGCTCAGCAGCACCGAAAGATCGGCGGGCATGGCGCAGTCGATGCGGGCGGCGTCGAGATCGAAGGGGATCGAGCCCTGGGCCACCGAGAGCAGGCCGTCGACGGTGCGCAGGCGCAGGTCGAAGCGCGGGCGCCGCACCGGGCCGCTGAGGTCGAGGTCGAGGCTGAGATCCTGGAGCTGGCCGGGCACGAAGAGGTGCTCCACCCCGAGGGAGCCGCTGGCCTGCAGATCGGCGCCGGGCGGCTTGATGAGGTGCAAGTCGACCTGGGCGAGGCCGCGCACCCCGCGCAGCATCAGGCGGTCGGCCTCGGGGGTGTCGATCGGCAGGAAGAGCTCCAGGAGCTCGACCGCCTCGGGCAGGGCGAGGCCGTCGACCTGCATGTGCAGATCGGTGGCCCCCTCGGCCTTGGGCAGCCAGGTGCCCTCCATGCGCAGGCGGGCCAGGGCCCCCTCGAGATCGACCTGGACGTCGCGCACCCCGCCGTCGACCAGGGTGAGGCGGGCCGGGCCGCGGGCGGTGAGCGGCTTGCCGGGGATGGCGCCCAGCATGAGGTCGTCGACGATGAGCTGCCGCTCGACGAGGTTGACCCGCAGCTTGCCCTGAAAGAAGGGCGAGTTGAGGCGGCTTAGATCGGCCTCGGCGTGCAGGTTGCCGTCGATCAGGCCGACGGTGAGCGGCCCGCCGTCGACGGTGTAGCCGGTGGGCACGAAGGTGACCGCCTCCACCGCCACCGCGCCGTCCACCCAAGGCTCGCCGCTCTTGCCGATGCCGCCGCGCAGATCGCCGCGGATGGCGCCGATGCGCAGGGCGTCGCCGGCCAGCGAGGCGCCCTCCAGCGCGAGGCCCAGGGTGCCGTCGAACCCGCCGTCGGCCCGGTAGGTGGCGGTGTAGTCGGCGTCGAGGCTGCGGGCCTGCAGATCGGGGGCGAAGGGCCCGGTCACCCCCATGCGGCCGCGGGCCTCGGCGGCGCCGCCGGCGTAGCGCAGGTGCAAGGGCCCTCGGGCGCTGGCGAGGCCCACCCCCTCCACCGCGAGGCCGCCCAGCTCGATCTCGCCGTCGGCCTCGACCTCGGGGTCGTCGGGGTCGCTCCAGTTGGCCACCACGCGGCCGGCGAAGGCGGCGCCCCCCTGCATGGGCGGGGCGCCGTAGCGGCCGAGCGCCCCCAGGCTGGGCAGGCGCAGCTCGGCGGCCACATCGGCCTGGGCCTTGACGAGGTCGATCAGGCCCTTGGCCTGCAGGCTGCCCACCGCGTGGCGGCCGCTGGCCTCGGTCAAGGTGACAATGCCCTTCTCCAGGGTGCCGCCGACGATGAGGCCGCTCACTGGCTCATCGTAGAGGAGCTGGTCGCGGCCCTCCAGGCGGAAGGTGGCCCGCACCTCCTCGGGAAAGGCGGTGCCAACGCCCTGAACGGCGAGGCGGCCGTCGACATGGACGGGCTTGGCGAGGCCGGGGGCGATGGCGTGAACATCGAGGCCGGGGGTGTCGACCATCGCCGTCCAGCCGAGGGGGGTCTCTTCGGCGCGCAGGAGCAGCTCCAGGGCGGCGCGGCCGGCGGTGCCCGCGTCGAGGCCGCCCGAGAAGGAGAGCGCGGCCAGCGGGCCCTCCAGCCGCCCGCTGAGACCCAGGTTGACGAGCAGGCTGGGCGAGCCGGCGAGGCGGTTCACCAGGGCGGAGGGGGCGCGCAGCTCGTCGATCGACAGCGCGAAATTGGGCGTGGTCTCCACGGCGAAGACCTCGCCCGAGAGCGCGAGGCGGGCGCCCTCGTCGAGGTCGAGGCGCAGGCCGTCGGTGTGCAGGTCGCCGGCGTCAAAGACCAGCGAGCCGGTGAGTTGGGGGCGCAGCGAGAGGGGCGACACCAGCGCGCCGCCCAGGCGAAGGTCGTGGACGGTGACGCGCTGGCCGCTCAGCTCGCCGCGCAGCGAGAGGTCCAGGCCCTCCACCACGATGGGCTCGCCCTCGGCGGGGACATAGCGCAGATCGATGTCTTCGAGGCGGGCTTCGTCGAGACCCACCCAGGCGTCGAGGCCCTGCCAGGGGCCGGTGTCGGGCGACTCCGGGCCGGGCGGGCCGAAGAGCCCGGCGAGGGTGAGCTGCCCGTCGGCGCCTTCGACGAGCGAGACGGTGGCGCCCTCCACCGCGAGGCGCAGCCCCGGCAGGCGCCGCTGGTGCAGCGAGCCGAGGTCGTACCGCAGGCTGGCGTGCTCGATCGCCAGCAGGGGGGCGCCGCTGGCGTCGCGCAGGGCCAGCTCTTGGAGGGTGATGCCGTGAAAGAGATCGGTGCGCAGCAGGCCCAGGGTGGCGCGCCCCGTGGGCATCTGAGCGCTCAGCAGGCCCGCGACCTGGGCGCCGAGCCAGTCGTTGCCGCGCTCGCTGCGCAGAAAGACAAGGCCCCCCACCAGCCCCAGGCTCACCAAACCCACCCCGCCCAGGAGCAGCAGGGCGAGGCCGCGGAGCAGGCGCCGGCCCATCAGTAGGCCTCCGAGATGGAGAAGTGAAAGCCGAAGCGCGGCTCCAGGGCGTACATCGCCTCGTCGCCCAGGCGCATCGCCAGATCGAGGCGCACGGGGCCCACCGGGCTCTTGTAGCGCAGGCCGCCGCCCACCGAGGGCTGCAGGGTGGAGAGGCGGGCGCTGTCGAGATCGAGCCAGGCCATGCCGGCGTCGGAGAAGAGGGCAAAGCCGAGGCCGTCGCCCTTGTACATGCGCAGCTCGGCGCCGGTGTAGAGGCTCACGAGGCCGCCGATCGGCAGGATCTGGCTGGTCTCCTGGCGGGTGCCCAGGGCGCCGAGGGCGCAGCCGACGGGCTGGGTGCCCTGGCCAAAGCTGCTGGTGACGAGGTCGGCGCCGAGCTGCTCGGCGCGGGGCTTGTCGAGGACGTCGCGCCAGTCGGGATCGCAGAGGTAGGGGCCCAGGTGGTCTTGGCGCCAGCCGCGCACCGAGGTGGAGCCCCCCAGGTAGAGGCGCTCGGCGAAGGGCACCCGGGCCTGGGATGCCGAGCCATAGGGCTGGATGAAGCCCCCGCCGACGCGCCCGGCCACCACCGCCGACGAGCCGCGGAAGGCCTTCTGGATGCCCGGCACCCGGGCGAGGCTGAGGTAGCCGCGGTGGTCGCCCTCCACCTTGATGTAGCTGTAGTCGCCCTGCACCGGGCCGCCGGCCTCGCTCAGGTGGTACTCGACGAGCCCGCCGCTGCGCGGAAAGAGGATGTCGTCACGCACATCGTAGGTGAGGGTCTGGCTGATGTGCGAGAGGGTGTAGGGGTCGGAGAAGTCGAGGCCGAGCGGGGTCTTGCGCAGGTCGTCGTCGGAGAGCAGCAGCGTGAGGTAGTCGAAGTAGCGGTAGTGGTAGCTGAGGCCGAGGGTCAAGCTCTTGCCGAAGCGGGCGGTCAGGCTGGGCGACAGCTCGGGGGTGCGGAAGGTGTAGCCCTCCTCCACGCCGACCTCGTAGGAGGCCGCCAGTCCCACCTGCCAGCCCGGCAAGGCGGCGATCGGCGCGGTGAGCGCGGCCTGGGTGTGCAGGGTGGGGCCGGCCATCACCTCGGTGGCGGCGCTGGTGGTCTCGCCGGTGGAGGTGACCTCCTCGACCAGATCGGTGGCCTCTTCGAGGGGGGCGAGGCTGGTGTAGCCGAGCTGGTTCTCGACCGTGAGCTTGACCAGATCGCCGAAGAGGTTGGCGTGATCGAAGTCGGCGGAGACGTGGGCATCGAGCTGGCCGAGCCCGGACTCCAAGCCGCCGCCCAGGCGGATCTGCCGAAAGCGGCTCTCGGTGAGCTCGATGCGCACCGGCAGGACCTTGGCGCCCTTGGGATCGGGGTTGTCGTGGATGTGCTCGACGTCGGGAATGACGTTGACGACGCTGAAGACGCCGAGGCCAAAGAGGCGGCGCTGGGTGCTGGACAGCTTGCTTACGCTGTACAGGTCGCCCTTCTCGATGGAGAGGGCCTGGCGAACGAGGTCTTCGCGCACCCGGCGGGCACCCTTGATGCTGATCTCGCCGATCACGCAGCGGGGGCCGAGCTCCACGCGGAGGTGGACATCCACCACCTTCTCATCGGGGAAGACGTCGACCGTGGGCACCACCGTGGCCAGGGGGTAGCCGCGGTCCTGAAAGGCCCGCTGGGCGAGGTCGCGGGCCTCGTGCAGGGCGGCGATGTCGAAGCGCTCGCCCTTCTTGAGGGAGAGCTCGCGCTCCAGCAGGCGGATGATCAGCGCCGTGGTGGAGTCGGTGTTGTCCCAGGTGAGCGCGCGGACGGTGGAGACGGGGCCCTCGTCGACGTGGCCGACGATCCGCACCGAGGGCGGAGGGTGCCAGAAGAGGAAGTCCTTGCCTTCGCCATGGGGCACCAGCTCCCATCCGAGGAAGCGGGCATCGAAGTAGCCGCGGTGGGCGTACCAGGTCTCGATGCGCCAGGAGTCCACGGAGAGCGTGTCGCGATCGAGCATCACGCGGCGCCGGCGCGGCCGTAGCCAGGTGAGGTTGGGGTTCTGCTTCTGCTCCATCGCCTGGCGGAGCTGGTAGTCGCCGGTGTCGCTGAAGAGGGCGCCGTTGCCCTCAAAGTGGATGGCCTGCACGGCGACGCCGCGGGCCCCGCCGCGTTTGGCGGCGCAGGCGACGAGCGCCCCGTGGAGCAGGGCGAGGGCGGCGATCGGGCGGACGGAAGCCATAGGCGCGGGCCCCCTATCCGCCCCGCCCGCCGGGCGGAGACTTGACACCCTTTGGGCGCACCTATAAGCCCCGCCGGCTCGGATCTCCCCCGATCCGATCCCCATTTCCATCTCCCCCCTATTCCTCCACCCCCGTGGAGACCGGAGTTCACCATGGCGAAGAAGGCCCAGAAGGGACGCGCCGTGATCTTCCTTGAGTGCACGGAGTGTCGCGCCAGCGGCGTCCCCGGCGTCAGCCGGTACGCGACCCGCAAGAACAAGCGCAACACCAGCGGCCGCATCGAGCTCAACAAGTACTGCAAGTTCGAGCGCAAGCACACGGTGCACAAAGAGATCAAGTAGCGCGTCGGGGCTACCTCCCCGCAGCCAGCGCCCCCGCCCTCCCCGGCGGGGGTTCTGCGTTTGGGGTCTCCCGCTCCCATCGCCGCCGCAGCCGAGCCCAAAACAAAAGACCCCGCCGAAGCGGGGCCCCTTGCGCGCCCGAGGGCCTACAGCATCTGGCTGTAGTACTCGATGACGGCCTGGGTGTTGACCTGAACGGCGATGTCGTCCTTGCCGGGGGCGACGACCATCTTGCCGGCGGCCTTGGCCGGGTCGAACTCGAGGAAGGCGGGGCGGACGCGCTGCAGACCCTGCTCGAGGGCGAGCTGCATGAAGGGCTTGGTGCGGCTCTTCTCGCAGATCGAGACCACCTGGCCGGCGGTGACCTGGGCGCTCGGCCGGTCGACGCGCTTGCCGTCGATCAGGACATGGCCGTGGACCACGAGCTGGCGGGCGGCGGGGATGGTGGCGGCGATGCCGAGGCGCCAGACCACGCTGTCGAGGCGGGACTCGAGCAAGGTGACGAGGTTCACGCCGGCCGCGCCCCTCATCCGGGAGGCCTTGGTGACGTAGCGGCGGAACTGGGTCTCGAGGATGCCGTAGTGGTACCGCAGCTTCTGCTTCTCCACGAGGCGCACCTTGTAGTCCGAGGACTTGCCGCGGCGGCGGGCGCCGTGCTGGCCGGGGGGCAGCGAGTGGCCCTCCTTCATCGGGCGGTTGGTGAGGCCGGGGAGGGCGGTGCCGAGGGCGCGGCAGACGCGGAGGCGGGGACCGGTGTAGCGAGCCATGCGTTTCTTCCTGTTGCGGGTCGCGCTCCAGCGCCTTGACCCGGGAGAGAGCTCCGAGGCAGCCTGGACGAACCACAGCGATCGAATTTGACCCGGCCGGCTATCGAGCGGTTCGCCCGCCGTCAAGGTGAAGCCCCCGCGGCGGGGCAGCGTGACGATCGGCGGGGGAGCGGCGAGGACCGGGGTGGATGCTTCACCTTTGGGCCCGCCTGGGCTACCCTTCCCCGGAGGAGCGCGCCCATGATCCGCCATCCCCGCCTGCTCGCCCGACGCAACACCGGTGGCTTCACGCTGATCGAGCTGATGATCGTGCTCGCGCTGGTGGTGATCCTCAGCACGGCGGGCATCATCATCTCGCGCGACGCGATCCCGCGCTACCGCACCCGCTCCGCGGCCCTCACCTTCGCCGCCAAGGCCCACGAGTGCCGGGCCCAGGCGGTGCGGGCCAACCGCGAGTGCATGATCTGGATGAAGGACTACGACTCCTCCCTCGCCGATCCCGCCGGGAATGTGGGTGAATACTGGGTCGCCGTCGGCGATGCCTCCAGCGGGAGCACCACCTGGGACTACCTGCCGGCCGAGAGAGAGGGCTCCACGGGCGACGACTCCTCGCAAGGCATGGTCGATCTCTCCGACAACACGGGCAATTTCTACAAGCGGCACGTCGCCTTGGACCAGTGGCCCAGCCTCAACGGCCCGGGCATCGGCAACAGCGACCGCATCGTCTTCAGCCCCAAGGGCTGGCTCAGCAACCCGGCCGCCGACTTCGATGGCAGCGGGCAGATCACCGTGCGCTTCGTCAACAAGATCGCGCGCTACCAGGGTCGCAACGAGGACTACACCGTCAGCATCAGCCGGGCCGGCATGGTCCGCGTCGACAGCTTCGCCGAGAACAAGTACGCCGGGCTCTCCGCCGGCACCGAGACCACCTCCGGCTACTGACCGAGCGCCAGGCGCGCGGTCTGAGCCACCAGCGGCCGCGCGTCGGCGCAGAGCCGCTCCCCGGTCTGGCGATCGCCGAGGGCGACGATCAGCCCGATGGCGTTGGCGGCGGCGATCTCCTCGGCGCCGAGCCAGGCGTGGAGCGGGGCCGGGTCGCCGAGGCGCCACAGGGCGTCCATCGCAGGAAAGCAGAGCCCGCCGAGCGCGCTGCCATGCGTGTTTCCGAGGTAGGGGGCCAGCTCAGCGGCGGCCTGGGGCTGGCCGCAGGAGCCCAAGGCCAGCAGCAGGCTGGCCCGCACCGGGCGCTGGATGCCGAGGCCGGCGCCGGGGCGGCCCTCGTGGTCGAGGGCCTCGTCGGTGAGGGCGCGCCGCAGCGGCCCGCGGGCCTGGGGGCAGCCGAGGCGCCCGAGCGCGAGGCCCGCCTGCTGGCGGGCGGTGAAGCCAAAGCCGGGATCGACATCAACGGCCTGCAGGGCGTCGACCAGCAGCGGCAGGCCGGCGAGGCTGCCGTGCTGGCCGAGGGCGGTGACCAGGGCGTGGCGCTCGCGGCGGCCGGCGGCGGCGAAGCGCTGGCGAAAGAAGGCGTGGTCGACCGACTCGCCCTGCTCGGCGAGGAGGCCGAAGAGGGCGCGATCGGCGGGGTCGCGCTGCAGGGCGGCCCGCAGGCGACGGCCCAGCGCGAGGCTGGTTTCGCCGGGCTCCCCGAGGAGGGCGCGCCAGCGGGCCTCGTGGGCAGCACGGTCGAAGCCGCAGGTGGTCGAGAGCTCCCGCAGGCCCGACCAGGTGGCCACCCTCCGGGGTCGGTGAGAGGCGGCGAAGGCGGCGTCGGCGGGCGCGCCACAGCGAAGCGCCGCCAGGGCCGCGGCGAAGCGGGGCTCGTCCTGGCGCTCGGTGCGAAGGGCCTCCTCCAGGAGGGGCCGGGC